>Ga0163111_10000066_pt1 | contig 58077 bp, 23 predicted proteins | sample CRUFie1St18metaG_FD_109645 | JGI IMG/M metagenome (GOLD analysis project Ga0163111, IMG submission 109645) | Marine microbial communities from the Costa Rica Dome - CRUD Field 142mm St18 metaG | ecosystem: Environmental > Aquatic > Marine > Oceanic > Photic zone | place: Costa Rica: the Eastern...
ATACCTTGCACGCCGCGGAGGGTTTACCAGACAAGTGTCTTGTATACCTTGCACGCCGCGGAGGGTTTACCAGACAAGTGTCTTGTATACCTTGCACGCCGCGCAAGGGTTACCAGACAACTGTCTTGCATACCTTGCACGCCGCGCAAGGGTTACCAGACAACTGTCTTGCATACCTTGCACGCCGCGCAAGGGTTACCAGACAACTGTCTTGCATACCTTGCACGCCACGCAAGGGTTACCAGACAAGTGTCCTGCATACCTTGCACGCCGCGCAAGGGTTACCAGACAAGTGTCCTGCATACCTTGCATGCCGCGCAAGGGTTACCAGACAAGTGTCCTGCATACCTTGCATGCCGCGCAAGGTATACAAAACAAATGGATTTAGATGAAAACAGACGAGATTAATGATTTGCCTTGAGTTCTATCGGCTCCCCTCCCCTAGCTCCATAGTCAATGAGCGCTCTATGCCTTTGGTAGGGCTGTGGTTTCATTTGTCAAGAAGAAAGGCTCCATGCCTCCCTCACTTATTATGCCCACTGCCCTCCTACTAGGCTAGTTGCTAGTAGGAGGGCAATGGGAGTTCGAATCAATTGGGAGACGAATCATAGGGAAGGCCAAAAAGAAATGGGATGCCCACCACAGGCATCCCAACATACTTGATTCCCAATCATCATGTATGAATTACGTTTACTCCACTATCAATTTGTGTGTTTGGGTCTTGCGTGGGCTAACCACTTGGATGAAGTACATTCCGCGAGCGAATTGCTCTAGTGGAATCTCTACTTGTGTTGCAGTAGAAGCTTCAGCCGTCTTGTATTCCCAAACTAACTGTCCTGACATATTCACGAGCTTGATTTTAAGCTTCGTAGCTTCCTGCGTTTGTGCCGTTACGTATACGTAATCACTTGCAGGGTTAGGATAGACGTTGCTTTGGATTTCCTCTTCGATTTGTGGCAATGTCAATTCGATTGTATTGCTGTAAGAGAAGGTTCCGTCGAAGTCTACTTGCTTAAGTCGATAGTAAACGCGCTCAGTACCGAGGTTGGTTACATTTTCATCGATGAATAGATAAGAAGTAGATTCAGTGGTTGTACCTGCTGCGTTCTCTACGCCAACTCTTTCGAATGAGATACCATCAGTAGATCTTTCAATTGCGAAGTAATCATTGTTGATTTCTGTTGCAGTGATCCAGTTAAGGAAAGCGTCTCTTCCTTCTAGCTCAGCTGTGAATGCTAGGTATTCAACAGGGAATACAGCGTTCGCAGGCAAGACAGTTATATATACAGTTGCTTGACGGCACTCTTGAGGTGTTCCATTGTCACATACTTCGTAGACGAAGAAGTCTGGTCCTGTGTAATCAGGATTTGGTGTGTATGTGTAGTTTCCGTTTGCATCAATTGTCACTGTACCGTGAGCAGGTTGTACAATTGGCGTTTGGTTCACTGTGAGTGTAGTTCCATCAAGGTCAATGTCATTAGGTAGGATTGCACCTGTTACAGGGGTATTTACATCTGTGATGTTTGCATCGTCACCTGCGAATGGAGGCAAGTTAGTTGTTCCATTAGGTGTATCAAGTACAAGGATAATTACCGTTGCTGTATCAGACGCGCCATTTGCTTGGCTTTCGAACAATACGTATGTGAATGTGTCAATTCCTACGAATCCTGGATCTGGTGTGTAGATGAACGTTCCATCTGGGTTCATAGATACAGTACCGTTTTGTGGTCCAGAGATGAGGGTTGTTCCTACTAGGAGGAGGTCACCATCTACATCGAAGTCATTGTGCATTACGTTACCAGGAATTGGTGTATCTACGTATGTTACTGTGTAATCGTCGTTTGCTACTGGAGGATCAGCTGCTGGGTCTGTTACATCGATGCAGATAGTTGCAGTGTCGATGAGTCCGTCTTCGTCTGTGATGAAGTAGTCGAAGCAGTCTGTTCCTACGAAGTCTGTGTTAGGTACATATGTGTACGTTCCGTCTGGGTTCCAAGTGATTGTACCATTTGATGGGCTAGTCACGAGGTTCGCAGTAAGGTTACCCGTACCATTGTCATCATCATCATTTTGTAGTACAGAACCTGTAACAGGCGTGTTCACCAAAGTGTTGTTGATGTCATTGTGTGCAACTGGAGGCGTATTCGTAGCATTTACTGTGATGAAGATCCAAGCGTTTGTACACTGGCTAGGCGATCCATTGTCACATACGAGGTATTCTAGGCTATCGATTCCTGTGAATCCATTGTCAGGAGTATAGGTAACTGTACCGTCAGGATTGATGCTTGTCATACCGTTGTTTGCACCTACGAGGATAGTTGTCATCATAAGACTGTCACCTTCGATTGGGTCGCTATCATTTGCCAAAGCGTCAATTGTAATAGCTGTGTTTAGGTCAGTTGTCACTGTATCATTCACTGCTACTGGAGGATCGTTGCTTGGGTCAATCGTTACCACTACTACTGCTGTGTCTGTGTCTCCATTCTCATCTGTGATGATGTATGTGAAGATGTCAGAACCTGTGTAGTTAGCATTTGGTGTGTAAGTAACGGTTCCGTCTGGGTTGATAGAAGCCGTACCATTGTTTGGTGCTACGTGGATAGAAGTTGTTGAGATGCTATCGCCATCCACATCGTCATCATTTGCAAGAACGTCGATTACTACTGGTGTATCTTCATCAGTGGTTGCAGCATCATTTACTGCTACTGGAGGATCATTGTCAGGATTCACAGAGATCAATACTACTGCAGTGTCAAGCAATCCGTCTTCGTCTACGATAATGTAAGAGAAAGAATCGCTTCCTGTGAAGTTCGGATTTGGTGTGTAGGTAATCGTTCCGTCAGGATTGATACCCAATGAACCATTGCTTGGAGGAGAAAGAAGTCCGTGTAGGGCAATGCTGTCTCCGTCTACATCATAATCATCTGCTAAGATGTCAATCACGACTGGCGTATCTTCATCTGTTACCGTTGTATCATTTACTGCAACTGGAGGATCATTTGAAGGATCTACTGTAATCGTTACAACTGCCGTATCAATCAATCCGTCTGGGTCACGTACGATGTATGTGAATACATCTGTTCCTGTGAAGTTTGGATCTGGTGTGTAAGTAACCGTTCCATCAGGGTTGGTAGTAAGTGTACCATTGCTTGGTCCAGAAAGGATCGCACCTAGCATCACTGTATCTCCATCGATGTCATAGTCATTGGCCAAGATATCAATCGTTACAGGCGTATCTTCATCCGTAGTTGTTGCATTGTCTACCGCTACTGGAGGATCGTTTGAAGGATCTACTGTGATTACTACAACTGCCGTGTCAATCAATCCGTCTGTATCTCGTACGATGTAAGTGAAGGTATCCGTACCTGTGAAGTTTGGATCTGGTGTGTAGGTAAGGGTTCCATCTGGGTTGGTTGTCAATACTCCATTTGTTGGATTGGAGAGAATTGCACCTACCATGATGCTGTCACCGTCTACATCACTGTCATTGACCAATACATCAATTACTACTGGTGTATCTTCATCTGTTGATACTGCATCGTCAGTTGCTACTGGAGGATCATTACTTGGATCAATTGTCACAACTACTACTGCTGTATCCATCAATCCGTCTGTTGCTGTGATCACGTAAGTGAACGTATCTGTACCTGTGTAGTGTGGGTTCGGTGTGTAAGTAGTCGTTCCGTCTGGGTTGATTACTACACTTCCGTTAGTTGGACCTACAAGGATGTTAGTAGTTGAGATACTGTCTCCGTCTACATCGTCATCATTTGCAAGAACGTCAATTACTACAGGGGTGTCTTCGTCAGTGGTTGCAGCATTGTCTACCGCTACTGGAGGATCATTCACTGGATCGATTGTGATAACGACTACTGCCGTGTCTGTCAATCCGTGGATGTCTGTAATCACGTATGTGAAGGTGTCTGTTCCATTGTAGTTTGGATCTGGTGTGTAAGTGGTCGTTCCATCTGGGTTGATCACTACGCTACCGTTGGTTGGGCCTACAAGGATGCTAGCAGTTGAGATGCTATCGCCATCTACATCACTATCATTTGCAAGAACGTCAATGGTTACAGGCGTGTCTTCATCAGTGGTTGTAGCATTGTCTACCGCTACTGGAGGATCATTACTTGGATTGATTGTCACAACTACCACTGCTGTATCCGTCAATCCGTCTGTTGCTGTAATCACATATGTGAAAGTATCTGTACCTGTGTAGTTAGCATTTGGTGTGTAAGTAGTCGTTCCGTCTGGGTTGATCACTACACTTCCGTTGGTTGGCCCTACAAGGACGCTAGTAGTTGAGATGCTGTCTCCGTCTACATCGTCATCGTTTGCAAGAACGTCAATTGTCACAGGCGTATCTTCGTCAGTTGTACTTGCGTTGTCTACTGCTACTGGAGGATCATTCACTGGATCGATTGTGATAACGACTACAGCCGTGTCAGTCAATCCGTGGATGTCTGTAATCACGTATGTGAAAGTGTCTGTTCCATTGTAGTTTGGATTTGGTGTGTAAGTAGTCGTTCCGTCTGGGTTGATTACTACACTACCGTTGGTTGGGCCTGCAAGGATGCTAGCAGTTGAGATGCTATCGCCATCTACATCACTATCATTGAGAAGAACATCAATTGTTACAGGTGTATCTTCGTCAGTAGTTGTCGCATCGTCTACGGCTACTGGAGGATCGTTTGCTGGATCAATTGTCACAACTACTACTGCTGTGTCTGTCAATCCATCTGTATCTGTAATCACATAAGTGAAAGTATCTGTACCTGTGTAGTTCGGGTTTGGCGTGTAAGTAGTCGTTCCATCTGGGTTGATAACTACGCTACCGTTGGTTGGGCCTACAAGGATAGTAGCAGTTGAGATGGTGTCTCCGTCTACATCGCTATCGTTTCCTAGTACGTCAATTGTTACAGGTGTATCTTCGTCAGTTGTGCTTGCATTGTCTACTGCTACTGGAGGATCGTTTACTGGGTCAATTGTGATAACGACAATTGCCGTGTCAGTCAATCCGTCTGTTGCTGTGATCACGTATGTGAATGTATCTGTACCTGTGTAGTTTGGATCTGGTGTGTAAGTAGTCGTTCCGTCTGGGTTGATTACTACGCTACCATTTGCTGGGCCTACGAGGATGCTACTTGTAAAGATGCTATCTCCGTCTACATCGTCATCATTTGCAAGAACATCAATTGTGATTGGCGTATCTTCATCAGTTGTACCTGCATTGTCTACTGCTACTGGAGGATCATTCACTGGGTCAATTGTCACAACTACTACTGCTGTGTCTGTCAATCCATCCGTATCCGTAATTACGTAAGTGAATGTATCTGTACCTGTGTAGTTTGGATTTGGTGTGTAAGTAGTCGTTCCGTCTGGGTTGATTACTACACTACCGTTCGTTGGCCCTACAAGGATGCTAGCAGTTGAGATGGTATCACCGTCTACATCGCTATCGTTTCCTAGTACGTCAATTGTTACAGGTGTATCTTCGTCAGTTGTACTTGCATTGTCTAATGCTACTGGAGGATCATTCACTGGATCAATTGTCACAACTACTACTGCAGTGTCAGTCAATCCGTGGATGTCAGTGATTACATATGTGAATGTATCTGTACCTGTGTAGTTTGGATCTGGTGTGTAAGTAGTCGTTCCGTCTGGATTGATCACTACATTACCGTTGGTTGGCCCTACAAGGATGCTACTTGTGAAGATGCTGTCTCCGTCTACATCGCTATCATTTGCAAGAACGTCGATGGTTACAGGGGTATCTTCATCAGTAGTTGAAGCATTGTCTACAGCTACTGGAGGATCGTTACTTGGCGTAATCGTTACGACTACAATTGCAGTATCTGTTAATCCGTCTGTTGCTGTGATCACATATGTGAATGTATCTGTACCTGTGTAGTTAGCATTTGGTGTGTAAGTAGTTGTTCCGTCTGGGTTAATTACTACGCTACCGTTTGCTGGTCCTACAAGGATGCTAGTAGTTGAGATGCTGTCGCCATCTACATCGTCATCATTTGCAAGAACGTCGATGGTTACAGGTGTATCTTCGTCAGTTGTCGTTGCATTGTCTACGGCTACTGGAGGATCGTTCACTGGATCAATTGTGATAACGACTACTGCCGTGTCTGTCAATCCATTCACGTCTGTGATGACGTATGTGAAGGTATCCGTACCATTGTAGTTTGGATTTGGTGTGTAAGTAGTTGTTCCGTCTGGGTTGATCACTACACTACCATTGGTTGGTCCTACAAGGATGCTGCTTGTCATGATGCTATCACCATCAATTGGATCATCATCATTGTCCAATACAGAGATCGTAATAGGCGTATCTTCATCCGTTGTTACTGCATCGTCTACTGCAACTGGCGGATCATTTACTGGGTTGATTGTAATATATACAACTGCCGTATCATCCAATGCTGGGTTTCCTGTATCTGTCACGATATATGTGAACGAGTCTACTCCTGCGAAGTTTGGATTCGGCGTGTAAGTCGTTGTTCCGTCTGGGTTGATCACTACATTACCATTGGTTGCACCAATCAAGATATTGGTTACCATTAGGCTGTCTCCATCAATTGGGTCACTATCATTGACCAATACATCAATTACTACTGGTGTATCTTCGTCTGTAACAGTCGTATCGTTCACTGCGATGATATCGTCATTCACAGAAGCCACATAAATAAACACCCATGCAGTATCTGAAGAACCTGTTGCATAATCATCTGTGATGACGTACATAAGGCTGTCTACACCGTGGAAGTTAGGATCTGGCGTGTAGGAGATTGTTCCATTAGGATTCACTACAGCCGTTCCGTTTTGTGGAAGAGGCGAAACGCTTGAGATGAGAAGGCTATCTCCATCGATATCGTAGTCATTCGCAAGAATAGGAATTGCTACTGCTCCATCATCTTCAGAAATCCATACTGTATCATTGCTTGCTACTGGTGGATCATCTGTACCCAATACATTGATCAATACCCAAGCAGTGTCTGTATTTCCTTGTGGATCAACAATTACATACTGGAGGCTATCGATTCCAAAGAAGTTTGGATTAGGTGTGTAAGAGAATGTAGAATCAGGATTCAATGAGATGGTTCCATGTACAGGCGTTGGGTTTATCGCAAGAATGCTGATAGTAGAATCTCCATTCGCGTCTGTATCATTTAGCAATGGTTGGATGATTGCATTTACATCTCCTTCGTATACCGTTACGGTGTCATTGTTTGCTACTGGCAAGTAGTCTACTGAGTCAATCGTGATGAATGCCCATGCAGTCGTACACAAGGAAGGTACTTGGTCATCACAGATTGTATATTCGAGGCTATCAATTCCAAAGAATCCTGTGAATGGATCATAATGGATGCTACCATCTGGGTTTACAGTTGCAGTACCATTAACTGGCGCAACGCTTACATTGGTAACAAAGATAGAATCGGTCTCATACTGATTATGGTCATTGTTCAATACTGGGATATCAATAGACACATCTTCATCTGTACTAGTGGTATCATTTACAGCTGTTGGCGGATCGTTTACTGGCGTTACTGTTACATACACAGTTGCAGTATCACAATCACCAGAGAGGTCACATGCCAAGATGATGATCGTATCAGGACCGAAGTAATCTGGATTCGGGATGTAGTTGGTACAACTGTCATTTACGAATGGGATGATTCCATTTTGTGGGTATCCCGCTACGTTAGACGCTGTAATCTGATCCATAGGTGCATCGAAGTTGAAAACATCGAAGCATACCATATGTACAGAATCTTCAGGTAGGGTAATCGCTGTATCAGAAGGAATTACCACAGGATCATCATCTACATCGTCTACAGAGATAAGCAACCAAGCGGTATCACACATTACAGGTGTACCATCGTCACAGATTACATACTGTAGGCTATCATATCCGAAGTAGTTAGTAGCAGGTACATAGTTGATGGTTCCATCTGGGTTGATAGAAGCCGTACCATGTACAGGATCTGTAATGATATTGGTTGGGAAGATGATGTCACCAGGATTTGGATCGCTATCATTTGTCAAGATAGGATAATCGATTGGCGTATCTTCTGTAACCGCAATACTGTCGTTTACTGCTACTGGAGGGTTGTTTAGGTTGATGGTGATCAATACCCATGCTGTATCACAAAGGTTAGGCGTACCATCGTCGCACATAATATATTGTAAGCTATCTAATCCGTGGTATCCAGGATCTGGTACATAGTTAATTGTACCATCAGGATTGATAGAAGCTGTTCCGTTCAATGGATCAGTAAGTACGAGGTTCGTGATAAGTGAATCTCCTTCTACTGGATCGCTATCGCTACCCAATACATCAATGTCAATTGGAATATCAACCAATGTTTGAGTGGTATCATTTACTGCAATTGGAGGATCGTTTACTGGCGTTACATCAATCGCTACAACAGCCGTATCACAATTGCCTGTGCTGTCACATACATATACTGCTACTGTATCAGGACCATAGTAGTGTAGGTTTGGTGTGTATGTGAAAGTCGTATCGTCAATTATGGTAACCGTACCGAACAATGTAGTTCCACCAATAGGCGTAATACTTGTTACTGCATCCAATGGGAAGTCAGGGTTCGTAACAGTCAATGCAACTGTAAGCGGATTGTCTTCTGGTGTTGTCAAAGAAGCCGTTGAAGGCGTGATGACTGGCGCATCATCTACTGGATCAACCGTAATGAATACCCACGCATCATCACATTCTGCGATAGGCGTACCATCATCACACATCGTATAATGTAGGCTGTCTATTCCAAAGAAATCTGGGTTTGGATCGTAGTTGATTGTTCCATCAGGGTTGATAGAAGCTGTACCATTTACAGGTCCTGTGATGATAGAAGTAGTGATCAACGAATCGTCTTCTACTGGGTCATCATCATTACCCAAGATATTGATATCAATTGGTGTATCCTCATCTGTAGTAGTTGTGTCGTTTGACGCAATTGGAGGATCGTTTACTGGTGTCACATCAATAGAGATGGTAGTAGTATCACAATTTCCAGTACTGTCACAGATATAGAAAGATACTGCGTCAGAGCCGTTGTAATGCAAGTTTGGTGTGTATGTGAAACAACTATCGTTATCAATGGTCACGGATCCAAAAGAAGGCCCAGCTGATTGCATGATGCCTGTAATAGGATCTAGTGGGTTATCCAAGTTGATAAGGTCTAGACAGAAAGATATGGGGTTATCTTCTGGCGTTGTGAGATTGGTTGTAGAAGAAGTCAAGATTGGTGCATCATCTACAGGATCAATCGTAATGAATACCCACGCATCGTCACATTCCGCCATAGGCGTACCATCATCACACATCGTATATTGTAGGCTGTCTATACCAAAGAAGTGTGGATCTGGATCGTAGTTAATCGTTCCATCAGGATTGATAGAAACTGTACCGTTTACAGGTTGTGTGATGATAGAAGTAGTAATCAATGAATCGTCTTCTACTGGATCATCATCATTGCTCAAGATATTGATATCAATTGGCGTATCCTCATCAGTAGTAGTTGTATCGTTTGATGCAATTGGCGGATCATTTACTGGCGTCACATCAATTGCAATAGCAGAAGTATCACAGTTACCAGTACTGTCACAGATGTATACCATCACTGTATCAGGACCATAGTAATGCAAGCTTGGCGAATACGTGAAGCAGCTATCGTTATCAATGGTAATGCTACCGAAAGAAGGATATCCTGCTACTTGTGTGATACCTGTAATAGGATCTAGCGGAGCATCTACGTTGATTAGGTCTAGGCAGAAGGTTGTCGGATTGTCTTCTGGAGTCGTGATGTCTGTTGTTTGAGGATTCAATACAGGAGGATCATCCACTGGAGATACGTATACAAATATCCAAGCTGTATCACAAAGTGGGTCACGGTCATCACAAACAATATACTGAAGGCTATCCATCCCGAAGAAGTCAGGATCTGGCTCGTAAGAGATTGTACCATCTGGATTTACAGTTGCTGTACCATTCGCTGGAGGCGTAGGAATGCTTGATACGATTAGGCTGTCCCCATCTGGATCAGAATCGTCATCTACTACGGTAATGGTAATTGGGCCATTGTCCTCAATTGCAGTAGTCGTATCGTTTACTCCAATTGGATAGTTGTTCTTGGCTTCTACATATGCAGGACGAGTCAAAGTATCTGAACATCCATATGTATCTGTCACGATCAATGTGATATCATATGCAGCAATCGAATCGAATGTATGGGAAGGATTCTGTGTAGTACTCGTTTGGTTGTTGTAACCAAAATCCCACTGCCAACTCACGATAGTCGAATCACCTGTAGATTGGTCTGTGAAGTTTGTAGAAAGCGGACGGAAGTTACAGGTATCGTCTGCCATAAAGTCTGCATTCAATTGAACAACATTGATATTGAATGTACTTGTATCAAGACAAAGGCTGTCACCTGCTACCAATGTAATGGTATAATCTCCACCCGTAGAGAAAGCATGTGCGCCATTCTGAGCAGTGGAAGTACTACCATCACCGAAGTCCCAATTCCAAGAGATAACCGAACCATAAGTTGTATTCGTCGTATCTGTGAAGGTGATAGGATCACCAGGGCAAAGTACGGTGCTACTAGGAATAAATCCTGCAGCGATATCTGTATCAATTACATTAATGTACAATGGCTTGACCATCGTATCCTTACATCCAAAGCTTGTTTCGATTGCGAGAGACACATCATAAGAACCAGGCGTATTGTAAGTAGAAGTAGAATTCTGTAGAGTGTCTGTATCACCATTACCGAAATCCCAGTCCCATTGAGTGATTGGATACGTAGCATCCGTCAAGGAAGAGAGATCAGTAAAGTCTACTGTTCCACCGAAGCAAATAAGTGAATCAATACCGATGAAGTCTGCAATAGGATCAGAGCTTGTGATGATAGAATCATTCGTGTATGTAAACACACAACCATTAGAATTCTCAAGAATCAATTGGGGATAGAAGATACCTACCGTTGTATAAGTATGTGTGATGCTATCTTCCATAACGTTCGTTGTTGTACCATCTCCAAAGTCCCATGTGATATTAGATACATTGCTTGTATCCGCAACGAACATTACATCTGTATTAATACAACCCGAATCAGGTGTATATGTGAAGTTACCAATAGGTCCATCTACTGTAATAAAGCTAGGCTTAACAATTGTATCCGTACAACCACCTGCGCTAAACGCGATCAGGGTAACATCATATGTTCCAGGAGCAGCATACAAGTTACTTGGGTTCTCCAATAGCGATACACCACCATCACCGAATTGCCAGAACCATTGGTTGATATCAGAAGAAGAATTGTCAATGAAAGCCGCCGACTCAGGCGCACAACCTAGTACAGTAGCAGCGGCTGTAAAGTCTGCATTTGGCGTTACATTTTGTACATCTGCTGTAAATACATCCGTACAACCATAGCTGTCAGTAACTGTCAAAGAAACAGCGTATGTTCCATCTGCACCGTATGTATGTGTTGGACTTGTTGCTGTAGAAGTTGTCCCATCACCAAAATCCCACAAGTAAGAGATCCCGTCTCCTGTAGAATTGTTCTGGAAGCCAATTGTCATACCTGTACAATAGATTGTATCACTTGTAGAGAAGTCTGCAATTGGGTTCGTTACAACCACAAAGTCTGTTTCTGTATGAGAGCGATCACAACCAAAAGCATCATCAACCGTAAGGCTTACTGTATAAGTGCCATCGGATGTGTATGTATGTGTAGGATTCTGATCCGTTGAAGTATTGCCATCACCAAAGTCCCATAGCCAATTCGTCAATCCTGTTGTACCTACTGTCAAGTCTGTGAAGGTGATTGTATTCCCCAAACAAACATTAGGCGAAGAAGAGGAAAAATTAACGATTGGGCCTTCTGTATCAATGTAGTTTATCTTTGTGATGGTTTCTGTACAACCATGCTCTTCTGTAATTGTAAGGGTTACCGTGAAAACTCCAGGAAGGTCGTATGTATGGGTTGGGTTTTGATCCGTTGAAGTATTACCATCTCCGAAATCCCAGTCCCAAGCCACAATAGTACCTGTTGTGAAAGAAGTATCTGTAAACGTAGCTACAAGTGGCGCACATCCAGAGTCAGAATCTACCGTAAATCCAGGAATTGAACGAGATACATGTACCATGCGAGACATGCTATCTACACAATTACCATTTGAACGCATTGCAATCAGCCAAACTGTGTATGAACCAGGATTCACATATGTATGTGAGGGGCTCGTTGCAGTAGACGTATTGCCATCACCGAATCTCCAAAGGTAGCTCGTTGCATCAGTACTTGTATTCGTGAATACTACATCAGCAGGGAAATCACACTCAACATTGTTGTCAATTGTGAAACCCGCATCAGGAGGAAGAATTTGAACGCCATTGCCAATCGTTACCGTATTTGGACAACCATGATGATACGTAGTCAATGTCACATCAAATGTTCCTACCGTAGAGTATGTATAAGTAGGGCTGTTTTGCGTAGAAGTTCCTCCATCACCGAAATCCCAAAGAGACGAATCAATATTTGTTGTGAGGTTCGTGAAGTTTACAGGAGTAATTCGGCAGCTATCTCCTTGCCCAATTGTGAAGTTTGTCACAGGCTCATCACCCGCGTGAATGAAAGCTGGGAACGTTCGTGTAGAAGTACACCCTTCTGCATTCGTCACAGTCAAAGTCACATCGTATTGTCCATCAGCTGTGAATGTGTTACTTGGGTTCTGAGCAGTTGAAGTATTACCATCACCGAAATCCCATAGCCAAGAAGTAATAGGTGTAGTGGAAGTGCTATTGTCTGTAAAGCTAACTGCCAAAGGCACACAACCATTCCATACATCAGATGTAATCACTGCTTGTGGTTCGATGATTTGAATCAATTCATCTTGTGTCAATGTATGCGTACAACCATCAGCAGAAGTCACTGTCAAGCTCACATCGTACAAACCAGGAGCTGTGTATGTGTGGCTCGGATTCGCATCAGTAGAAGTATTACCATCACCGAAATCCCACAAGTAAGAAGCAGCCGCTACAGAGTTTGTGAAGTTCACTGTAAAGGGAACCGAACAAGCATCTGTGTCATCTGGAGAGAAAGAAGCCGTAATATCAGGGAAGACCGTAACAGCAGCTGTTTCGGTATATGTCTTTACACATCCATTTGCGAAAGTAACTGAGAGCGCGACATCGTATGTTCCAGAAGTCGTATATATATGCGTAGGATTTTGATCCGTTGAAGTAGTACCATCACCAAAGTCCCAAGACCATGCTGTAGCATTTGAAGAAGTATCTGTAAAGCTTACTGCGTCACCTGGGCAAGCCGTCGTTGAACTCTGCGTAAAACCAGGTTGGTCATTTACAATCACAACTGCATCAGCCATTGTCAATGTATCCGTACAACCATCAGCAGAGGTCACAACTAAAGTAACTGTATAAGATCCGAAAGATGTATAGGTGTGGCTCGGACTTGCAGAAGTCGATGTATTCCCATCACCAAAGTCCCAAGACCAAGAAACGATGACTCCTGGAGGAGGAGGCAGACTTGGGATGATGGACTCATCCGAGAAGTTTACTGTATGAGGCACGTCACATCCAAGCCCTGCGTCTAGAGAAAAGCCAGCAGTAGGAGAATGGAAGGTTTCAATATAATTAAGTTGTGAGAAGTTGGATTGACATCCGAAATTATCGGTAACGCTCAAGGTCACATCAAATGTATTTGCGAATGTATACACATGTGTTGGGTTTTGGTCAGTTGAAAGAACTCCATCACCAAAATCCCAGTCCCAACTAACAATCGTGCCCGAACCTGCAGCGGTCGAAGCATCTGTAAATGCGACTACATAAGGTGCACACCCCACTGTATCCCCAGCAGAGAAATCTACTGTGGGAGGAGCATGCACCGTAATATAGTCTGTCTTAGTTTCTGTACATCCTGCACATCCTCCATTAATGGTTAGAGATACGGTATAGGTACCAGGGGTTAGATAGGTGGCAGAAGGGTTTTGAAGCGTAGAGGTGTTTCCATTTCCTAGATTCCAAAGCCAACTACCTGCTCCTGTTGATTGGTCGGAGAATTGGACAGTGGCAGTGTTGCAATCGCTTGTTATATCTGAAGTAAAATCGGCAGTTTGTGCTGTAAGACTGTTGATTCCAAATAAGAAGCATGACAGGAAAATGAGGGCTCCCAGAGGGGTATGCTTCTGTAATGAGCTAAGTGAGAAAGATACTGTGGTGGTGTAATTCATAACTAAATTTGAGTCCTGGCTTCGATGATAGAATGAATAGAGTTTTGTCGAAAAAATGGCAATCGGCGGCTAGTAAGGCATCTTGGGAGGATACCAGTCGATTGCACAACCATACATGAGTGCATAAGAATACCGTTCAGTAGGGGTGTCTACTGTAAGCTAATGAAGATTGGTTAAGGCAATAGAGGGGTGTGAACGGAGTGTTGAAGTAAATATTTTAGAGTAATTGCTTGCTAGGTAGATATTCACTCCCCATTTTGTGCATTCCCGTCTAGGGTGATCGTGTTAATCTTTGCATTGTCTTGTTTGTATTAATGAAGTAGTTGATTTATTGAACTGTATAGTTCTTTACTTTACGATTGCAAATTATACCCAAGGTCACTAACATAAAATCTAGAAACACAGGAATTATAATGCGCACCAATAGGGGGTTTGATCACATTCATGTCACAATGTAACACCTTCCATTTTTCGGTGTGACTTACCATTCGTCGAAGAGATACGGTCTGTTGTCTGAAAATGTATACAAGAGTTGTTTCGATAATTGGTCGATATGTGTACTATTTTCTAGATAAACTGTATTGTTGTAGGAGGAAAGATGACCAAAAGCCTTTTTTCCTTACATTGGGGCAATGTAATTCCCCTCATTTTCTTACAAAAACTTATCACATAGGACAAAAAATATATAAAGGAATTTCTCTTTTTTACTTGACAAAATGGTTGAATAGTTTCTTTGTAAAGCTTTTTTCTTGCGAAGAGAATCGCACACAATATATTTGCGATTTAGGGAATGTCGCCCAATTCAGTGGAATGGTGTATATCGATTGGATAAAAGGCGTTTCCCACTCAAAGAGTTTTGCCCCTTGAAAAGACAGAATCTCTACCTTAATAGGAGCAGCATCTAATAAGCGAATATGAATCTCGTTCGAAGATATTTGCAGAGACTCTACCAGTTCTTCTTCGATTGAGAGGCCTTCAGGAAGCTCAAAAGGCGTAACAAAGGATAATGAATTATTATTTTCATTAGTTTCAATGATATCATTTCGATAATCCATGATTACTCCTACATATACCGTTGATCCACCAGGTAGATTGGGGACATTGTCCAAAGGGAGTTCGTAATAAGGTAAGCCCGTAAATTGGATGGGGAAATTGTAAATTTGGCCGCCAGGCGTGAAGGCAGGAACCTCATATCCCCCGACCAAGATGTCATTTGTAGTGATTGTAGGGTCTAAAGAAAGATATATTCCTATTCCGAAAGTGTCTGTAACGGTCTGACCCGTGTAAAAAAAGCCGAAAGAAACGTCTAATTGGTTGACAGCAGGCTGATAGTTGTACCCTGAACCCACAAGGCTAAAATCAGGTTGGAAATCTGTTTGTCCACTTACAGACAAGGAGAGAAGGAGAGTTATACTAAATAGTGTAAATACGTTTTTCATTATGTAAGAGTTGTACATTATTGTGTAATCTATGCTAATATTTATATTTTTCCGCTTGTGTACAAGTATTGTAGTTTAGATTTATGTGCTTCTTTCACTTAAGAACCTTTATACTATGCGCTACGTTCTACTCCTCTTTTTATTGTTTTTTACTGCTCTTGTACTTGCTCAAAGCCCTCAATTTATCCCTAATCAGGGTCAATGGACGGCTAAGGCCTTATATAAACTTGCAATTCCTTCAGGCGAATTATACCTAGAAAAGGATCGATTCACCTTTGTTTTATATGATGGAGCAGCATTAGATGAGATTCAACATAGCGAATCCCCCCTCAAAGAAGCCGAAATGCTTAACGCACATGCGTACCAAGTCGTATTTTTAGGGGCGAATCCCCAAGCGAACGTACAGGCTTCAGGCCTCCAGCCCAATTATTACAATTATTTTCAAGGGGGAAATCCCACAAAATGGGCGGCTCACGTCCCTGCATATGCCGAATTAACCTACCAAAACCTCTATCCAAATATCGATTTACACCTCTATCAATCGGAGGAAAATGGACACCTAAAGTACGATTTTGTAGTTCGAAAAAGGGGAAATCCAGCCCTCATTCGTATGGAATATCGGGGTACAAATGGGAACTTATTGAAAGAAGGCGCATTGTATACCCGCACCTCAGTAGGAGAAATCATTGATGCAAAACCTATTTCCTATGAGAATATCGCTTCTAATGAAGCAAGATTCGTCAAATCCTCCTACATATTAGAGGACAAAACGGTTCGGTTTGACCTACCTGAAGGCTATAATCCAGAAGAAGAACTCATCATAGACCCTGAAATTATCTTCTCTACCTATACAGGCTCCTCCGCGAATAACTTCGGTTTTACAGCTACATATGATAATTCGGGCAATGCCTATGGAGGAGGAATCGCCTTCAGCTTAGGCTATCCCACCCAGCTTGGCTCCTTCCAAGCAACCTATGGTGGGGCAATTGATGCCGCTATTTCGAAGTTCTCACCCGATGGTAGTACCCTCCTCTTCTCTACGTATTTAGGGGGAGAATTGGGGGATTATCCGCATAGTATGGTGGCCAACTATGACGAAGAATTGTTCGTATTTGGCCGTACCCAATCAACGGATTTCCCTGTGATTGGAGGGTGTTACGATACGACACATAACGGCCTATTCGATATATATGTACTCAAGTTCTCCCCTACTGGCGACAGTCTATTGGCCAGTACTTTCATTGGCGGAACCTCCGATGATGGGCGTACGAGTGGTAATCTAGCATACAATTATGGAGATGAATCAAGAGGGGAAATCATTACAGATTTCTTAGGGAATTGCTATGTAGCAAGCAGTACAAACTCTCCTGATTTCCCCCAAACGGCTAATCCCCTCCCCCTCCTACCTTATGGCGGAAACATGGACGCATGTGTATTCCAATTGGATGGAAACCTCACGAACCTTCTATGGTCCTCTTACCTTGGAGGAGCTGAGGATGATGCAGTATATGGATTACACCTCGATCATGGCCTCAATTTATATGTCACAGGAGGCACCTTGTCTAATGATTTTCCAACAACTACAGATGCTTGGCAAACGGATCCTATGGGTAGCACAGATGGCTTTCTGACCAAAATTAGTACGGTGGACAATGTCATGTTGGCCTCCACCTATATTGGAACGGCCGCATATGACCAAAGCTATTTCGTCCAATTGGATAAGGAGGATAATGTATATGTATTCGGCCAAACAGAAGGGAGTATGCCTGTTATTGGCAATGTATTTTTCAATGTAGAAGCCAAACAATATATTACTAAATACACCCCTGAATTAGACTCTGTCATATGGTCATCGACCTTCGGCATTGACAATCACCAACGACCAGAACTGTCTCCTACTGCTTTCCTAGTTGATTTATGTGGCCGAATCTATGTAAGCGGTTGGGGAACCTTCCCATGGGATATGCCCCTCACCACCGACTCGCTCCCTACAGGTAATCCTACTGGGGGCGAATTCTACCTAGGGGTATTCGAAAAAGATATGACGGGCTTACTTTATGGAAGCTATTTTGGGGATCCCTTCTCCTCTGAACATGTAGACGGCGGCACTAGCCGATTCGACAAAAGAGGGGTTGTATATCAGGCTGTATGTGCAAGTTGTGGGTCAAATTCCAGTTTCCCTACCACCCCAAACGCTTGGAGTACAACCAAAGGAGCAGGGGCAAACTGTAACCTTGCCCTATTCAAGATTGACTTTGAGAATCCCCTTGTCATTGCTGACTTCCTCCCCACTGATGGAAGTAATACACTCCTTTTAGAAGGTTGCAATCCCCTTGAAGTGAACTTCTCAGACTATAGTTTAGGCTCCGATTCTATACAATATCATTGGGATTTTGGAGATGGCACTACCTCTAGTGAACCTAACCCTACACATATATATATGCATGGCGGCACATACGAAGCTCAATTGGTGGTCATTGACCCAACGAGTTGTAACTATTCCGATACCCTGACCCGCAGTATAGAGGTGACGGTTTCGGCCTATGCCGATGCAGGACCAGATCGCATCAATTGTACAGGGGATAGCCTCCTATTAGAAGGAAGCGGAGGGGTATCCTATCAATGGAGTCCTAGTGCTGGGTTAAGTGACACGACCATTGCAAACCCTTTGGCATTTCCCGATACCCCTACTACTTATTATCTCTCAATTGATGGAGGCATCTGTGCTGAAGGCGACTCTATGACTATCATTCCTGGCATCCCTGTTGATCTCACGACTACCCCTGATACCTTCTTATGTATAGGAGTTCCTATGCAATTGAGTGCAACGGGAGCTGATTCTGTCATATGGTCTCCTGATTATTGGTTGTTCGATCCGACAGATGCCAATCCGATTTCCCAAACCCCTGTAGATACGACCTATATTGTTAGAGGAACCAATGATGGCTTATGTTGGGATGAAGATAGCGTGCACATTCATGCAATCGAACGGCCATCCGTCGAATTATCAGGAGACTCCATTGCTTGCCAAGGTCAAATTGCTACTCTCTATGCTACAGGAGCCCCCTCTTATGTATGGAATACAGGCGATACAGATTCGGTGCTTTCGGTTTATGTTTGGGGGTTACGAACGTATACTGTTACCCCTTGGGATAGCCTTTGCCCTGGGATTCCCAAATCGCGTACCCTCTACCGATACCCTCAACCCAATGCCATATTCGATATTGATACTAATTGGGGCTACGCACCCTTCATTGTAGACTTCCAAAACCTATCAACAGATGCTGATACCTTCCGTTGGCACTTTGGAGAGGGGAGACGCTTCCACTATACCTTTGAGCCACGGCATACCTATGCCCAATCAGGGGAATACTGGGTACAATTGGTGGTTACCAGCCAATTCGGCTGTAAGGATACAGTTGGGGATAAGATTTTCGTAGATGATATCTCCCTATTTGTACCAAATGCTTTTTCACCCAATGGAGACGACCATAACGAATATTTCTTTGCACGACATATTGGTATGCAAAGCCTACAGATCTCTATATTCGACCGATGGGGAAAGCCCGTATTCGAGTCTACCAATCCCAACTTTCAATGGGATGGCACACGCCAAGGCCGACCTTTACCTGAAGGGGTATATACCTATGTCTTAAAGGCATTGGGCTATGACAATCGTATACACGAACGTACAGGCACCCTTACGCTCATTAGGTAATAAGCCTTAAACCTTGTTTCCTGAAGCTTCTTTAACCGTGTTTGAAACAGGAATCCCCTCCTTAAGCAGAGGATCAGGGATTGGATTGCCATAGGTCGTATGAATCGGTAGGACACCCGCCCAGATAGGCAACTCGTAGTCAGGCTTATCATCACCTGGCGGTCCCGTACGGATTTTAGCAGAGGCTTGTTCGATTGTTAGGGCAAGTACGCCTGTAGCCTTCATCTCAATTGGGTTAGGTTCACGGCTCTCATCCCAACGCCCTTGCAAAATGCTATCTGAGACAATCTTCAGGGCTTCCCACTTTTCGTCTCCTTCGACTAAACGAGCCTTACCATATATAATAGCTGATCTGTAGTTCATCGAATGATGAAAGATTGAGCGTGCTAGCACCAAAGCGTCTATATGCGTGACACAGAATGCCATGGGAAATCCCTCTTTGAGGTGCCGAATCATTCGACTAGCGCTAGAACCATGTATATATAAGGTATCTCCCTTGCGTCCGTATGAAGTTGGGATAATAAAAGGTTGGCCATCAATGACGAAAGAAGCATGTCCAAGAAACCCTTGATCTAGAATTTCGTATACAGTTGCTTTATCGTAATGCCCTCGTTTAGGGATTCGTTTAATCTTATTGCGAGAATCTATTGAGAACTTGTCCATGGATTATCAGTGTTAATAAGGCATGAAGATAGAGAAATTCGGATGAAAATAAGGGGATAAATCTAGCCCTATATGTGTTCAGGCTCTGTGCTTGCCTTGCTCCACATCCATACCTGATACTTCTCCTTTTGGCTCATCTTGAAAGGGCTGTGCTTGAGGGTTAGCATAATATTGCCTCGATGGTGCGCCTCATGGTTGATGAAGTATCCCAATAGAGAGATAACGCCTCCTTTATGTCCTTTTACCTTACCTCCATTCTCAATCCCTCGTTTGAGGGCAGCAGCAACTTGCTCGGCGGAATCATTCAGGAGCTTACGGATCTGAGCTTTGCCGCCAATCTCTTCCTTTTTGATGGCTTTTTGCCCCTCCACTAAATCCTTTGCAATCCGTTCAAGCGTCCAAAAACGTACATTATATATATGTACCAATTGATAGCCGATTTTTCCTCCCCCTCGTTTAGAGAGCGTAAAATCTAAGGCTTCTTCAGGGATTGCATCCAGAATCTTCAGAGAAAGATAATTGTTCTTATACCATGCTTGTATGAGTTGCTCTTCCATTTTTACCTTAAAGGTAAGGAAAATATGGATGAAGTGGAGATATTCTTGTGGTTGAGTGAACCATTTATTCGGGCAATTGGTTGTACCTTTGCCATTAGATTAGACACTAAACGAAAAGGAAATGCGTAAACTGTTTCACTTGGGAAGTTGTAGTACTTGCCAGCGAATTATCAAAGATTGGAATCCTGATGATTCCCTTACACAAAAAGACATAAAAAAAGAAGCCATCACCGAAAAAGAGATCGATGAAATGGCTAAACTCACAGGTTCTTATGAAAAGCTTTTCAGCCGTAGAGCCATGAAGTATCGCTCCATGGGCTTAAAAGAGAAGGTATTATCAGAACAAGATTATCGAAAACTCATTCTAGATGAATATACTTTTCTTAAACGACCTGTGCTTATATTAGACGATGCTATTTTTGTAGGAAATACCAAAAAGGTAGTTGCTGCAGCAAAGGAAGCATTAGCAAAATAGGAATACAGTGCCTTCTTCTGTTACAAACGTTGTATGTGTGTTATCTTCTACCGCACGTACAACGTTTGGTCATTTTTACAAGGTGAATGCTGGCATAGACAGACAAGACATTGAAGCCCATTTCCTTTTCAGGAACAAGATAAAAGATATCTGCATTATTTTGACCGAGAGTTTTATAATAATAAAACTCATTCTCCACTGCCAAAGAGATATGCTTCGTAAAGAAGAATCGAACCCCAACAAAGGCTCCTAACCCAATATTATTATAACCATAGTCTTCTGTCCACGTAGTTCCATCAGGGTCGGAACTTGTGAAGGTTTGTGACATATTGGTGAAACTAGCAGCAGCATCCAAGCCTCCGAAGAATTGCACTTGTCGAATATGAAACTTCCGTTCAAGTCCAATCTTTAAATCAATATCACGCTTCTTTGCGCTATAGTCTGCATATTGAGGAGGAATATTTGATCCCATATTATACGTTCCTCGACGCATAAATATCCCAAACCGTACAGCATTTTGTAAACTCTGATGATACTTATAACGTAAGCCATTCACTGGGTTTAAACTCAATGGCAACGACTCATAGTTCTCTGATAAGGCGGGGGTATGGTTCGCAGAAAATAGCTGAAGGCTAAATTCATGGATTTGCGGATGGAACCGAGGGCGTTGGGCTTGGGCACGCTGAATAGTGCTTAAAAATAGGAAGCTAGCAAAAACAATGATGAATAAAGAACGCATACGATGAAGTTGTGTTATTTAATGGGTGTAATTTTAGGATTTATGATACAGATTCCCTGCAAAAAATGTCCCTATTTATAACAGCTAACGAATAAAGTAGGAACTTTCGTGTTATTCAGCTGATTGATTCTTTCCAAACAACTTGGCAATTGCTTGCGTCCATGATTGTACTTTTGCACGGAAGTAAGCATACTTCCCGAATATCCATGCAACGCTCAATAAAATAAAGGGATACACAAGGGTGACAACCACAAAATAGACAATTATATATGGGAGGCTCCCCCTCTCCAATCCCATAAATGCAATCATAGGCCGTGTGATAAGAGCCGAAGTAGATCCTGCAATTGCAAAGACACATAGGATAAGAAAATAATCCCAATAAGAAAGCGTTTTATTTGTCATGGCATTATGAAAGGAATAAGTTAAGATTCTTTGATTACGAATATCGCCTTCCTAACATTGAAATTGAAAAAAAAGTTATACTTTTGAGATAACGTACAGAATAACATCAAAACACAATTCACATATTATGAGAAACTGTTACGCAAAACTCGTATGTTTATTAGCAGCCGCTTGGCTGGTACTATCCCCCCTACAGATGAATGGGCAGATTTATTCTGAAAGCTTTGACAACGGAATGCCTGCTGATTTTACATTGATTAACAATGATGGACTCGTTCCTAATGCAAACGTAAACTTTGTAAACGACGCTTGGGTGGTTACAGACTACACAAATGTCGGAGGTGCTACTTCGGATTCTGTTGCAGTAAGTAATTCTTGGTATGATCCTGCAGGACAAGCAGATGACTGGATGATCACACCAGCAATCACTTTGACTACAAGCAACATTCTTCGATGGGAAGCAGAAGCAGTAGATCCAGATTTCCCTGATGGATACGAAGTACTTATCTCTACTACAGGTACAGCTATGGCTGATTTCATGGCCAATCCAGCTCTTTTCACTATTGCAAGTGAAGATGCAGCTCCTACTGCACGAATCGTTGACCTTTCTGCATATGATGGCCAAACGGTTCACATTGCATTCCGTAACAATTCTTCAGATCAGTTCCTTCTTATCATTGATGATATCATCGTAGAAGAAGCTGCAGCAAATGATGCGCAAGTTCTCAGTGCTTCTCCTCTTAATACTGAGTATACTATCATGCCTTTGGTTCATTCTGCTCCTTTTGTGTTCCAAGCAGATGTATTCAATGGTGGTTCTGCTGACATGACTAACACTACCTTGACAGTTAACTTATATGACGAAAGTGGTGCAGTTGTATACAATGCAGCAAGCGCAGGAGGGGTAACAGTTGCTCCTTTCGCAAACCAAGCACTAGGTGTTTCTGGATACTCCCCTACTGCTGTTGGAACCTACCTAGCCGAGTATATCGTTTCAATTGATGAAGCAGACTCTGATGCAACTAACGACACATTGTACAATGCTATTATCGTTTCTGATACGGCTTATGCACGTGACAATGGAAACATCACAGGATCATTGGGTATCGGTTCTGGCCCTGGTCAAAATGCCATCTTAGGTCAAAACTTCACCTTACTCGCAAATGATGACCTCACATCTGTGTCTTTCTTCTTAAATGGCCCAGCTGCTGGAGACTCTACACGTGTAAGCATTTATACAACTAACTTCACAGGTACGCCTGATGTAATGATTACTTCTTCTGAGACATACTATACTACAGATGCGGACACAAGTGGAGTATTTGTTACGCTTGGTTTCGAAGGTGGTCCATTGAACCTAAACCCAGGTCAATATTTCTTTGGAGTTGAGGAGAACAATGAAAACATCACACTGGCAACAACTACAGATATCTTCACCCCTGGCAAAGGTTGGGTAAACTGGGATAGCAATCCTAACGGTGGATGGTCTAACAGTGAAGCATTCAACTTTGAGGTTGCATATGTATTGCGTCCAAACTTTGGAGATGCAAGTGCTACGAGTGTAGAAGACCTTCTTGAGGCAGGTGTTCAGGAAATGATTGCATTCCCTAACCCATCTAATGGTACTTTCACACTTGCACTTGAATTGGCTTCTGTAGATGATATTACAATAAGCCTATTGGATATCAATGGAAAGCAAGTATTCTCTCAAGTTCGCAACAATGTACAATCACATGTTGAGAAGTTCGACCTAAGTACACTTACAGCTGGTGTGTATATCATCCGCGTAAATACTTCTCAAGGTGTTGCTCATAAGAGAGTCGTTATTGAATAATCAATAGATACCCTCTAACATGTAAAATCCCTCATAGGTTTCTATGAGGGATTTTTTTATGGTAGTTCTTTGTTTCTATTGCCTATTGTTCTTGCATCTTCTGATGTATCTCCAGCACTAACTTCCTCTCATACCCACCCCACTCCACAACCTCATCTGGAGTCAGTCCTTTCGATAACATTCTTTTGATACGGGTTCGCTTTTCTTGCTCGGCTCCCAACTTAATTCCTCTTTTCTCACCGATGTTTAAGCCCTCTCTTTTCCCTCGTTCCTCGCCAAGTTTAATTCCTCTCTTCTCACCCCGTTCAATCCCTCTTTTCTCTCCCACCTTGACTCCTTGTTGGAAGCGAATATCTTCTTGTAAGTTATATGTAAATGGCATAGTTCTTTGTATTTCGATGACCTTTTCTTGTAAGTTACGTTTTTTTGCGAGAATCTCCAATTGCTTGAGATACTTGCCAAAAGCAAGTTCTTCAGTACATAAATTTGTAAGTCTTTGAATGATAACTGCAACAATCTTTTCAGGATCTTGTCCTTGAAAGTCGCACAAGATTGTAAATACCACCATCTCAGGAGCGTTACTGAAAAGAAAATCAGTATAAGGCAATCCCCCAAAGTGATGCACAGAATATCGGGGGATAGGTACTCGCCTATCATTCTCTTCAGGAGGGTACATTCTAGTAGGGCGCTCGGATCCGAGGTAGAAGATATGTTGTTCTAGCTCTAGTTCTTCCCCTTCCTGCATCCGAATTAGGAGATTGTAAATGGCTTCTCTATACTTCATATCTGCATCATCGGTACTTTGAAACTCAATATGGAGGATAAGCTTCTTTCCATCAACTTCTACCAATTGTAAGAAATCGGGATTCCTCGATAGCGTTTCGCGAAGAGATATGTTTAGCGGTTCATTTGATTGGATATCTTTTCCGAGCATATGTTTGGCGAGGCCAAAGAGCAATTCGGCCATATTTTCTCGGATGATATCGTCGTAATATTGTGGCATAGCACAGTAGATGATTAGATTTGATTTGGGCAATACGGATTTCCACCCTGCCAGTCATGTTCTACTATGCTCCCAAAAGAGGGTACACCTACATACATCTTTATTAGTCGAAATTTGGGGTTCGACATCAACACTTTGTGGAAAACTTTTGCAAAAAAGTTGGAGGCTCCCTCTAAAGCCTCAAAATTATACCACACATCCAGTCGTTTGATGACTCATTTCGATCTCAACCAACCCTCAAATAGCCGTTTTGCTTCCTCTCCACGGCATGGAGGGTTTATAATCCTCGTGGATTGCATACCTTGCGCGCGGCGGAGGGTTTATGATCCTCGTGGATTGCTTCCTCTACACGGCGTGTAGAGTTTATGATCCTCGTGGATTGCATACCTTGCGCGCGGCGGAGGGTTTATGATCCTCGTGGATTGCTTCCTCTCCACGGCGTGTAGAGTTTATAATCCTCGTGGATTGCATACCTTGCGCGGCGTGCAAGGCTTATGATCCTCGTGGATTGTATACCTTGCGTGGCGTGCAAGGCTTATGATCCTCGTGGATTGCATACCTTGCGCGGCGCGCAAGGCTTATGATCCTCGTGGATTGTATACCTTGCGTGGCGTGCAAGGCTTATGATCCTCTACTCCTTCTTTTTCTTCGCGAATAAACCTGATATAGATTTTACCATAGAGGTTATCCCTTTCTTTACCAATCGAATGAAAGCAAAGAATACGCGTATAATTAAAGGCAGTAAGGCAGGGAATAAGATCAGGAGAACAACAACAAATATCAAAGAGAACAAAGTTGCCGAAATATATTTGCCCATCTTCCCAAGCCCCCACTCTGGCAAAAGGTCGCTAAGGTGAAAGCCATGCTTAATGAAAGGCTCGGGCGGTTCCCAAGTTGGGATGATTTCTTGAGGGGGAACAATATCCCAACTTCCCATGACAAATATTGGCATGATAAATTTATAGGTAACCTGATCATCATACTCCCGCTCAACCCACCACCAACGGGATTCCTGCCAAGAGCCAATATTGTCAAAATGTATCTTCATATAATAAGGCTTGTCCCAAATAGATTGAATCTTTTCATGGCTATGGTCAAGGCTATTCTCAATCATTTGCCCAACTGCCTCTTGCAAATCTTCAGGAACAGGCGTCATATCTGTAGGGGGAGAACCTGATTGGCCCATATAAGTAGGGTGCAAGAATACAACGCTGCCCTTTTGGGTATTTGGCGATACACGCCTCAAATCCGTCTCCTCCATAATCCGAACCTCCTCACAATACACGGCTCCAATTGCCATATGAGGACGTACATTTTGGGCACCAGGCACCTTAAAGTACCAAGGGGCATTATTCGGGATCAGTTTCAGGACGAGGGTCAAATCTGTGTAACGGTTGTTTTGGGGTTCGGGGGTGAGACGGGTAAGGTCAATCTCATCCCCAGGCAGGTTGTACCACTTAGCTGGATACTTAAACTTCTTCTTCTCTCTATCCGTGAGGGTAACCGACGACTTTTTTCTATCAGGAATGACATCAATCGTTACCTCAAACTCTGTCAGCCAAAGCTGCATCTTAATTTGCTGTTGGTTCAGGTGCTCATAGGTCGATTCGATAATCTTTGTATACGTACGATAAGGAGAAGGCTTGCTGTCATCCCCCTCCGCAATCTTCAATACCTTATCAAGGTCATCCTTTTTGGCCTCATACAAAGTAACGGGACTTACCCGAACGGCAACGTTAGGAAATCCATAACTCGGATGATCAGGATCAAAATTGATGGTATTGCCATCATAAAATTCCATTCGGGGATCATTCTTGTCAATGATTTGCCCATGAAACTCCAATCCTTGTACATGTGCTTGGGGGCCTTCAAAATTGCTCGTCGTACCTTCCTCCTCCGAAACAAACCCAATCTCTCCGAAATCTCCTGTATGTTGTACCTCTGAATAGGTATCTACTTCTTCTTTAACTTGCTCCTGATAATGTTCCATATAGGACTGATACTCAGGATTTCGAACCAGCCTATCGGCATAGACTTGCTCAATTACAATACGCCCAATCAGAACCAGTAGCACAATAATGGCTACCAATGCAATGACTCTAATGGCGGTGTTTTTTTGCATATTTAGTTTTTTGCATAAATGCCTAAAGCCTTACAAGGGATTTGGGGCTTGAGACACGGATCATTAATTTTAAATCTATAAATGAAATTCAAACTTCAAAAGGAAAAAGTAGTTAATATATAGACTTTCTACTGTTATACACCTTCACGAACCTCTAAACATTTGCTGTATGTCGCGTATCCTCTATAGTCTTTGCCTACTCATTGGGCTATCTCACCTTTCTTTTGCTCAATCCATTCCTAAAATTCTCAAACACAAACAGTTTCACCTATCTGAAGATGCCAAGTACCTCAAGAACCGTGTTGTCTTTAAAGTCAAACCCGAATGGCGCGAGGTTTATGTGGCAGCAATGTCAGGTTCTACAGGAACTCCTTTCGCTGAGACCCTGCAGCAGCTTCAACTCAAGAAGAGTTATCGAGCTTTTCCACATGTAGACGCGCCCTTAAAATCGCACAATCAAATCGGACAAAAAATGGTGGATCTCACGGGTATCTACAAACTCGAATACGAAGGGGGGTGGACAGTAGAAGAAGCCGTGAACCTTATTCTCCAACATGAAGGCATCGAGTATGCGGAGCCTTGGTACACCTATGACCTATTTTATTACCCCGATGACCCCCGAGCCGATACCTTAACAGGAGAAGCAGAACAATGGCATCTACATATCATCAAAGCATTTGAAGCGTGGGCTATCCAACGAGGCGATAGCAATATCGTCATTGGGGTTACTGATACAGGAGCTTCCTTTCAGCATGAAGACATGCAAGACAACCTCCACCTCAACTATGCAGACCCCATCAATGGTATAGACGATGACAATGATGGATATGTTGACAATTATCGAGGGTGGGATATGATTGGAGCCGATCTCGACTCAGAGGGAGACAACGACCCTACCTTTGTGCATGATCACGGAGCAGCCGTTGCAGGACTCTTTGCGGCTTCGACTGATAATGGCGTAGGGGCAGCAGGAGTCGCCTTCAATTGTGGATACCTCCCCATCAAGGCCTCTTCAGATTTGTATCCAACCAATGTATCACATGGTTATGAGGGCATTGTATATGCAGTGAATCATGGTGCCAATATCGTCAATTGTTCATGGGGGGGAAGCGTAGCTTCAGCATTCGGCCAAGATGTGGTAAACTATGCCACCATCAACCAAAATGCCCTCATTGTAGCCGCTTGTGGCAATACAGATTCAGATCTCAAATTATATCCCGCAGCATTTGACCAAGTCTTTTCGGTTGCCAATACCTTTAAAACGGATCATCGGTACCTCAATTCCACCTATGACTATACCGTGGATGTTTCTTGTCCTGGAGCTTGGGTCATGGGGCCAATCGCCCATTCGGGTTATGCCCGTGTGACAGGCACCTCCTTCGCATCTCCTATTACTGCAGGAGCTGCTGCCATTGTCCTAGCCGACAACCCGACTTACTCCCCCATTCAAGCCGCCCAACGCCTACGCGTTACCACCGACAACCACTATAGTAAGAACGGCAATTTTGTGGATCGCCTAGGCTCTGGACGTATCAATATGCTCAAAGCATTGACCGACCCTCCTTTGCCTTCTATCAGAAAACTATCCGATTCGATTGCAAGTCGAACAGGAGCGATCTTGTTTGAGGAGGATGATACCTTAGAGATTCATATAGACTGGGTCAACTACCTTGACTCTACGCATCAACTCAACATTGAGCTATCCGTCATATCTGGGCATAGTGCCTATGCAGAGGTCATTAATAGCTCCCTTCCCATTGGCTCCCTCCCTACTCTCAATACCTACTCCAATACAAGTAATCCCTTCCTTGTCCATATCAAGCCAGGCACACCTTATGATCAGGAAATTCATCTACGTCTATCTTACACAGATACGACTATGGACTATGACGATTATCAATATATTGAGGTATTGGTCAATCCTACCTATGTAAATGTCACTGAGAATCGATTGCATACAACCGTCAATAGCATTGGGAATTTCGGGTACAATGATTTCCCATTAAATGAACATGGTCTTGGGGTGGTATTCGACGAAGGTGATCCCTCTCTCTATGAAGGCGGTTTTCTATTGGGCAATAGCCACACCAATCTATGGAACAATATCCGAACGGAAAGTGGGCCTCAAGAAACAGACTTCAGTATTAATCAAAAGATTTCGATTACCTCCAATCCCCCTCATACAGACTTCGAAGCACAAGCACAATTCAACGTTCCCAATGGAATGACCGTTCGCCAAACAACGTATGCCAATGCCGATTCCTCTCAATATGTAATCGTTGAATACGAAATCGAAAACCCTTCCGCCACTCCTGTAGAGGATATGTATGCAGGGATATTCGCCGATTGGGATGTAGGAAGTTTCTCGGACAATTGGGCAAGCTATGACTCAGCACACCAATTGGCCTATGCCATTGATCTCGAAGGGGTAGATACAAACTACTACGGCTTGACTCTTCTAAGCTATGGGCAGTTCCATGCTTTTTCTACAACCTTCTATAGTCCTTTCGATTATAGCGATTCAAGTAAGTATGAAGCTCTCAGAAATATTCCCTCAGATCAAACAGCCACTGTAGGCGGAAGCAACGGGGAAGATATCATGCAATTTATATCCGAAGGACCATTTGACCTAGCTGCTAATGGTAGCTATACCTCTGCATTCGCTATCATTGCAGGTACTAACCTTGATGACCTTCGTGAGGCCGCAGATAGTGCACGTGAGATGTGGCGGTGTGGCATTCAACAAGAAGATGCAGTTGCAGGATTCTCGACAGGCTATGCAACAGAATATGTAAGATTGGGAGAGAGCATTCAGTTTGTACCCGATGATATGTATGCAGAAGGTTGGTTCTGGGATTTCGGAGATGGTATCATATCCAATGAGCAAATGCCCACACATACGTATGCAGATACAGGTACCTATACAGTATGTGAAATCATACAAGCATGTGGTGTACAAAACCTAAATTGCCGAACCCTCTCAGTTATTGATTGTGGTAGGGATGCTTTCGAACCAAATGACTTCATCCAAACTGCAGCCGTATTACCTAATATAGGCATACAAGGCAATGCCCAAATATGCGCAGAAGGCGACGAAGATTGGTTCAAGTTTCAGGTAATAGGCAATGATATACATGCCAAAATCCGTCTATCTGGTTTATCATCCGACCTTGACCTTGAGCTATTTGATGCTTCAGGCAATTCCCTCGCCTCTTCGGCTGGATCGGGTACACAAGATGAACTCCTTGTGTATAACAATCTTTCAACAACGGATTATTATATAAAGGTATCAGGGAAAGACAGTACTTGGGCGAATGATGCACACTATCGCTTACAAGTACAAAGAAGAAATACGCCTTATTCAGTCGTATTTAAGGAAAATCCCGACCTACAAGATTTGGCACAGGAATCTAACAGTCGTGGTATTCATGTGTATCCCAACCCTACCCAATCAATAGTAACCATCGAATCTCCTACTAAGGGTCAAGTCATTTTGTATGACCTCTTGGGTCATATTATTCAACAAAAAGACATCCTTGTTGGGAAAAATACACTCATCCTATCTGACCTCCCAGACGGCATTTACCTACTCGAATCCCATACAAATGTAGGGATTAAGCGTCATAGAATAGTGTTAGATTCCCAAAGATAGTTTCTCTTTTTTAGGAAGCTGTAAACCCATTCGTGTATAGTAAAACCAGATGATTGTAGGTGCAATACTTTTGCATATAATCATCTGGTTTTTCCTATATGAATTCCTTATTCATACATTTCAGCATGCAAATTATTTTATCACCAACTGATTCTTAAATAGTTACAAACGATTTACAAATATATCACACCTACACCTTCTTCCTTTTGGATATATCTTTGCTTCTATTAGCAGTCATAACAGATACCGAACAATATATATGTTACATATATTCAGAATATACTTTTATGTTTATACCTAAAACAATTGTTATTTATTTTCTTGGGTTTTTCATGTAAGAAATTGTTGGAAATTATAGCATTTTGGGATATATTTGGTCATACCTAAAAGTACACAGCCTCAACATAGCTTAAATTATTTGTTGTTTGCAAAAGGAAACACCGCCAGCCCCATGAAACATTTTTTACAAAGCTTTACTGCTTTAGTGTTTTTATGTCTTGCCTCATTACTCCTTTCGCCTCTCGCTCTCTTCGCTCAAACGCCTCCCAATAGCCGCTCATATATATCGAGTCATATGGAAGCTCGCTACCTAAGCAACCACTTGATCGTCAAATTTGATGCGTCTATTGAGGGATTGCCTGATGAATGGCATACAGGTGACCAAAATCTATTTGATATTTGGCCCAATACATCCTTGGAGGAAAGCTTCCAACGATTGGGTGTAGTACGTATGTACAGAGCCTTTCCGTATGCCTCTCCTCCCCGAGCATTGGAGGGATCAAACTTAGGCAAAAAAGTAGATCTAACAAGGATATATAAGCTTGAATTTCAGGGCAATTGGTCTATCGCAGAGGCGGTCGCGATTATCAACCAACATCCTGAATTTGTATATGTGGAACCTTGGTATATCAATGAACTTATGTATCATCCCAATGATCCAGAGGCAGACACAACTGGCGGATCACCTGCTCAATGGCACCTCCAAGTCATCAAAGCATTTGAGGCATGGGATCTGAACCAAGGGGATAGTACAATCGTAATTGGGGTTACAGATACAGGGATTTCCTTCCAGCACCCTGATATGCAAGATAACCTCAAATGTAATTACACGGATCCTATCAACGGCATCGATGATGATGGAGATGGATACATAGACAATTTCCGTGGGTGGGATATGGGCGGTAGCAGTATCAACTCTACAGGCGATAATGATCCGACTTTTGTACATGATCATGGAATGGCTGTGACAGGTCTATGTGGAGCATCTACAGATAATGGAATAGGAGCCGCAGGAATCGGGTTCCAATGTAAATTCCTCCCTATTAAAGCCTCCTCAGATGTATACCCCCAAAGTATTACCCATGGATATGAGGCACTTGTATATGCTGCTGACCATGGAGCAGACATCATCAATTGTTCATGGGGAACCACGGTTGAAACAGAATATGGTCGAGATGCCATTGCATACGCTACCTATAATAAACAAGCAATCGTGGTAGCAGCTTGTGGAAACAGTGGCCAAGATGAAGCTATGTATCCCGCTGCTTATAACGAGGTACTTTCTGTTGCTAATACCTTCCAGTCGGATCAAATCTATATGAATTCGACCCATCACTATAGTGTCGATGTGTCTTGTCCTGGTGCATGGGTAATGGGCCCAATTGCGCATTCAGGTTATGCACGGGTTACAGGGTCTTCTTTTTCAGCAGGGATTGTATCAGGGGCAATTGGATTGGTAATGAGCCACTTCCCTCAATATAGTCCCATCCAAGCGGCTCAACGTCTACGCGTTACCTCCGACAACCATTATGCAGTAAATCCAGCATATACGGGCAAACTAGGTCGGGGTCGAATCAACCTCCTACGTGCCTTATCTGACCCAGCCACTCCATCAATCCAAGTACTTACAGATTCCATCGCAAACCAAGCAGGAGAATTTATGTACGCCAGTGGAGATACAATTTCGCTCTATATGGATTGGATTAATTTTCTAGATACTACTGCCCAATTAGAGATTGAACTTCAGATGTTGTCGGGTGGGAGTTTTGTACAGCTCCTCCATCCCAACATAGAGGTAGGGGTATTGAATACATTGGAACATTACTCCACTACACAAGGAAATGCACCTTTGCAGTTTCGGGTATTGCATGGCACTCCTCTCAACCAAGAACTCCATTTTAAGTTGGTATACACTGACTCTACTTATGGATATGTAGATGAGCAATATTACTCAATTGTCCTCAATGACTTTGACATGAATGTAACGGTCAATCGCCTACATACAACCGTCAATAGTGTTGGACAATTTGGATACAATGATTATCCCTATAACCGAGAAGGCCTAGGCGTCCGATTTGATGGGAGCAATAGTGGATTGTTTGAGGCGGGATTCCTACTCGGAAATTCGCATCAATATGTAGCGGATAATATTCGAGGACCACGCGGATTTCAAGAGCAGGATTTTCATATGATAGAAAGCATTCGCCGAAACCCATGGTCAGCGACAATGGATTTTGAGACGGAAGCGCGTTTCGCAGAAACAGGTATGGGTACAGAAATTACCTTCCAAACCTATGCAAATCAAGACTCTAGTCAATATGTAATCTTGTCCTATGAGATTGAAAATGTAAGTGGGCAACCGCTTGAGGAGGTATATGCAGGTGTATTTGCCGATTGGAATATTGGGTGGTTCGCTTTTAATCATACCAACTATGATGAAAATCATCGAATGACCTATGCCCACGACTTATCGGGTAGAGATCCCAACTACTATGGCCTCGTCCATCTCAGTTATGGAGAAACCACGGCTTTCGGTGCAACCAATCCCAGTACATTTGACTATACAGATTCGAGCAAATACGCTGCCCTAATGAATATACCTGATAGTGCGAGTACTGCTTATGGATTTGGGTGGGGAGCCAATGTCATGCACTTCCTCTCTGAAGGCCCCTTCAACTTAGATCATCAAGAAAGCCATAAAATTGCTTTTGCCATTGTAGGCGGAACTTCTTTAGCTGAATTACAGGCAGCAGCAGCAGAGGCAAGAAGTGAATGGATGTGCAATATAGAGGGGGAAGATGGAACTGCTGGCTTTAACCATTCTTCTGTTAGTGATTACATTCGATTAGGAGAATCCCTACAATTTGAATCAACGGATCAAACAACAATGGGATGGGAATGGGATTTTGGGGATGATTATACAGCCTCTATCCCCTCTCCTATACATACCTTCTTGGATACTGGCTCCTTCGTTGTTCAACAAATTGTCTATGGATGTGATGGAGCTGATACCGCCACCCAAACATTCACTGTTGTGGATTGCAACAGAGACGCATTTGAGCCCAATGATTTCTTCGAATCAGCCGCTCCCCTCCCTATGATGGGAGTTATGGACAATGCCCAAATATGTGCTCAAGGAGATGAGGATTGGTTCATGATTCACATATCTGCTCGTAAACCCAACCTCAGCCTCTACCTACAAGACAATGGCTTTGGTCTATTCATCGAACTATTCGATAGTAATCAGCAATTGCTTATATCCTCGTCTAGTATAGCCTTAGATGGTACTCCCCTCATTCAAAATCACCTTCTTCCTGGTACCTACTATATTCGAGTCTCTGGGGAAAACCAAAATTGGACACTTGACCGAACCTACCGCCTGCGTGCCCACCATCGTCAAACACCTTTTTCTTCCCAATCCAATCGCTATATGCAATCCCCTGACGAAGGAGGAAGCATACATGTTTATCCTAACCCAACGAAAGACTTTGCCCATTTTACCAGTATGGTTGTAGGGGAAGTATGGGTTCGAGATTTACTAGGCCGTATTGTGCATAAAGAGGAATTGGAAGTAGGCTCCTACAGCATCCCTATTGGACGATTTGGGAAGGGACTCTACCTATTTGAATTCCGAACGGAGGAAGGGAATTGGATAGAGCGTGTACGTGTGGAGTAATTAGCGCACCTCAATCAATCGAATATAATCCAATAGCACCTCATTAATCCCTTCCTCATTCATATTTGCGTCATGTGGTTCGAGGCTGAGGATGAGAGTGTGTTTGCCGTCGGATATTTCGGTGGTAATGCTACTACTGAAGCCCCATTTATTCCATGCTTGGTCGCCCAATTGGGGCATAACCAATGAACCCAGTGCAAGGGTATCTAGAGAAATGGTTCGAATTGCACACTTATTCTCCGTATTGATAGGCCCATTTCCATTTGCATATCGAGCTTGGATACGATATGTACCAGATTTGGGTAAGGAGAACGTAAACCGAATCCGATTAGATCCTTCTTTAGTCAATGGCAGGTAGCCATCTCCTGTATATCCTTCATGTTCTGTAGCCAATGGCATTTTAGCCTTTTTGGCTGGGAGCAGGGTCATATCCGTATCTAGAATATGTTCGATTCGGTTACTGAGGAAGGATTCATGTCCGTAGGCATTGGTTGCAAGTACCTGAAAAGTAGCCGATTCGGTTCGATCAGGAATTTCATAGGCAGTTGTTTTAACTTGCCCAATGAATTTCCCCCCTCTATAGATATTGTAGCCCGTTGCTTCCTTTACGGGATCCCATTGTACTTTCCCATCCTTCATCTCTATATGAGGAGCAATAGGCGAAAAAGCATTCTTGGTCACATACAAAGGTTGGGCTTCAGGATATTCATTCGCTAACACAATCTTTATAGAATGTCTTCCGACCAAATCATTAGGGATATACGGCTCTTCTAAGGTTTTGTCGTCCAATGTAATACTTTTAATGACATGTCCACATCCCTTCAACTCAATTTCGAGGATTGCCTCGCGATAAGGAAACGCGCTCAATCGACGGGTACCATGCCAAGCAGGAGGCACAAATGGTGCAAATCGAAGACCATCCACTCCAAAATCCATCCCAAAGAACACCCGATATATCATTGCTAAATTCCCTGCGACGCTCCACAATTGTCTATCCGAATTGATTTCTGTACCGAGGAAGTCCCCTGTTTCAGCCACGATATTTTCCTTATTTGTTAAGAATAGCGCAGCCTGTCGATACATGCTTGCGATGCCATACTCAACTGCTTGCGGATGATGTTGTCTAGCTGCCGCCCATGTCCAATATGCTTGCACAAAAGGCCACATAGAGTTATTGTGGTAAGGCGCAATTTCAGGAATCTGCGGAAAGATAGTCGGAACGCCATAAGGCAATGCGGGTGTATGTTGAATAATCTGCATGCCCTTATCTTGGCTAGCAATGCCAAATAGCACACATAAACTCTCTCCTAATGTCTCAGATCGATCCGAAACAGGACTAGGTTGGGGCGTATACGCGAATTGCGCATAATGCTTTCTATCCTCCAACCAAAGATTTTCGTTTATGCCCTTCTTAGTCAAGGCCGCAATCTCGTCGTAGGTGCTTCCATCTAACTGGAGGATATGTGCCATTTGCGACATGGCTCTGTACGACTCATACATCACCGCATTTGTTCCAAGGGCAGAAGATTGGGCAATATCAACAGGAGTCATCCAGTCAGGATAAGATTGTTCGCGCCAATCCAAAAATGACGATTCTCCAAGAAACAAATTTGAGGCAGATGATCGAACTACTTTCAGGTCGGCTTCAATTGATCGCTCAATAATAGGGAATATCTCCTTCAACCAACCTTCATCCCCGGTAACCTTATAAACCTCCCAAGCCGCAAGCACCCATGTCATCCGATCTGTCGAAACAGGCCAAGAACCTCCCGTTCCTGTATCCTGAATAATCTTACCATCTCGCACCTTATGCCTCAAGCTTGCCTTAGCAGCTTCAGGCTCAATGGCCGCAAGCGATAATAAAATACTATAGCTGATATCTCGTGTCCATACTCCATTCCATTTTGCCCCTGCCATAAATGCACCATCAGGACGGATATCCTTAATCATCTCCTCCAAGGACATATTATAGAGGGCATCGGCCAGCATATAATCTGAGGAATATTGGGGATAATCAGAGATATCTTCCGTGAGTTTCCACTCCTTATATACCAACTCCTGCTTTTCTTCTGCTTCTACCTCTTTCGGATTAAACAAAAGGGTGACAGTATAAATACTATCCCCATCTTCATCAGTCAATTCGAGCTCCTTTTTATTCGGCAATTCCTTCCAGTCCCACGTCAAAGGATCCCTACTACCTGCTGCATATAGCGTTTTAAACTCGTTCGACTTAATTGTTTGTCCATTGACCAATGTATATCCTTCGGGCGTTGCCATTGCCTTGAGGGCGGGTCGCATATCAACTTGCAAACGAACACTTGTATTTGCAGGAAGGAACTCTCCATACTTAGGACGCTTGGGTTCGATGCTGTCTCTTTGTCCGAAAACAAACAAAGGCGAAGTGTATTTTCCATTCTTTGCTTTCACCACCATTCGATGATTCACTGCAAAGGGCAACTCATTATCTTCTCCATTAATACTAAACTTCACATCCATATACGGGCTAATTTTTCCTTCGAAGGTACTCGTATAATTGGATCGAATATTTGTAGTACTCAATGCCTCAGCATGAAACTCGCCTTGCTTTACTTCCTTTGGAGAAAGCGTATAGTAATCTGACTGATACTGAATTTTAGGCTTTGTATTACATGCAATGCTTAGACAAAGAATAAGGAGAATAGGTAAATATATAAGATATTGGTCATGAAAACGGAATGCCTTCATAAACTTGATAACTATAGAAGATATGGGGAGCATATAATGAGTTGGGTTATACAAACCTCCTACATCAAGATCCATAGGAGTCATGCGGTCAAGCAAAAATAAAGATTAAAACCAGATTCCCCTAAAGAAATCTGAATTGGCTAATAGCGAAACTTCTCAAAGACGACGATTTCGCCAATTTTTAACCTTTCGCATAAACGTATGTACACGTTTTTGCGACAAGGGGTTGCCCCAATACCCTTTTTCTTTGAAATAGGAGCCAATGATTAGCCCGTCTGTTATCGGCAAATAAACCTCCACATTGTCCAAGGTAATCCCTGATCCCACAAACACAGGCATATCCACCTCCCTTTTTACCGCCTCAATCTCCTCTAAAGAAGCTGCATTCCCCGTTTCACTTCCTGTAATAATCACCCCATCGCTCAGGAAAAATTGTGCCGCCTTAGCCGTTTCTACGATAGAGAGATCTTGTGTAATCGCATGCGAACTATGCTTCTTTTTAATATCGGTCAATACTCGAACCCCTTCTGCCTCAATATACTTCCGATACCTTAGGAGTTCGCCTGCACTCGCTTGCATAAATCCTTCGTCTCCCATATGCGCAAACACAAAACCTTCGGCTCGTATAAAATCTAGAGATGCCGCTTTCGCTACAGCCAATGCTTCTTTATTCGCCCCTGCCAAAATCTGTATGCCTAATGGAAGGGATACCTTGGCTTTAATAGCAGTTGCAACCGCCGTCATGCAGGCAATGACTACAGGATCAATAGGGGGTTGTACATATGGAATATCATGCATATTCTCAATCATAATGGCATCAACTCCTGCTTCGGCATAGATGTTTGCTTCTTCCACTACAAGGGTAAGCAGACTAGCAAGGGTTCGCTGATGCCTAGGAGTACCTGGTAAAGCGGGAACATGAATCATCCCAATAATCATGGGAGTTTCGACTTTATCTAAAAGAGGAAAAGAGTTCATAATCTTGTTGGATATAAAATCTAGTGCAAAACCTTTATTTCTAGTTTGCCAAATAGCCCTTTACAGTGTGAAATAATTATTCTCTAACAAAGATTTGTCTATTTCCATTGCAAAAAGCTATTTTATAATTTTCAAACAATCTATTTGCAATGTAAAATTGCAATTATTAGTATTTAATATATCTATTTACATTGCAAACTACTTTCTACAGGTTTTTACAAACCAATTTTCAATGCAAAGACAACTATTTAAGACTACTACACACTTATTTTCATTGCAAATAGTTTTTATTTAATTTTAATTAAGTTCTTTGCATTGCAAATATATATTTGACAAACTCATTATTACCTAAATACATTGCAAAGGGGTTATTGCAAGTCTATTAACAACCTCTTTACAATGGAAGAAGTATCTATCATCTTCAAAGAGCCTATCTTTCTCATACTTTGCTATACATTTTTCCCTTTTCAGGAATCCATGACATAAGTTTCGACAGAAAAACAAAGCTTCTATCTACACAAATATTCTGAGAAGAAGGATAAATCCCCCAAATGAAATGGTAAATCAATAATATTTTACTAATATTGATTAGGCATAGTCCTAACGGTCGCAATTCACGAAGGAGCTGAAATACTTTCGCAACAATTGCCCATTAGATTCACACATTTCTAGCCCATAGATTTATGGTTCCTGTCATCTTTCTCGCCTTTGCGAATGATCGTGTAGACGAAACCGCGTACCTCAGAAACTTACCTGTCGAACAAAATGGAATTCGAAAGGCATTGGAGCCTGCCATAAAAGCAGGTTTATGTGAAGTAGTTGAACGAGCCAATACGTCTATTGAAATCCTATTGGATGTATTCCAAGATCCTCGATATAAGGATAGAATCGCGATTTTCCACTACGGGGGTCACGCCAATGGCTACCAACTCCTACTCGAATCGGCCGATGGAGGGCATGGGTTTGCAGATAGCGGGGGGCTTGTTCCTTTCTTCGCCAAACAAAAAGGACTAAAGCTTATCTTCCTCAATGGTTGCTCTTCCCAGCAACAAGCCCTTGACCTCATAGAGGCAGGATTACCTACTGTTATTGGAACCTCTCAGGTGATAGATGATGCCATTGCTACCAAATTATCTTTGCGGTTTTACAATGGTTTGGCTGGGGGGCATAGCATAGAACGTGCATGGGATGAGGCCGTGGATGAAGTCAAAATTCGCAAAGGGCGTTCCTCCTTCAGAAGTTTGTATTGGAGAGGCCAAGCAAAAATGGATCGCTTTCCTTGGGATATGTATGTCAAGGAAGGAGCCGAACAGGTTAGAAGTTGGAACCTACCCGAAGCGGTTGAAAATCCCCTATTCGGCCTACCCGAAATTCCGCAGACCTATAGTTTGCCCAATAGTCCCTTCCTTTTCCTTAGACGATACGAACGGAAACATGCCGAAATTTTCTTCGGTCGCTCTTACTATATACGCGATCTCTATAACCAATTGACCGATAAAAAATCGGCGCCTGTCATTCTATTATATGGCCAATCGGGTGTAGGAAAATCTTCTTTATTGGAAGCGGGCGTCCTGCCTAGGATGGAAATGTCTCATGAGGTTCGTTACCTGAGGCGGGTCAAAGAAAAAGGGCTTTTGGGCACAATGGAGCTCGCGCTTCAAACAGAAGGATCAAGTCAAGAGCAAGAACTCGCCCCCGAGATTGCCAGCCGTTTGGCAGAACGGGAGGAGCGCATTCAAGCCCTAGAACGATTTGCTAAAGGGGCAGATCCCGAATTACAAGAGGAGGTACTACAACTCATTGCGCGTTTCAAAGAACGTTCACACATAGGATCGAAAAAATGGGAGCCCGATGAGAATGAGGATGCTTCGCCTGTACAAGATTTTGCACGTGCATGGAAAGCAATTGAGCATCAGGCCAAAAGGCCTCTCATTATCATCCTTGACCAAGTGGAAGAGGTCTATACCCAAACGGCAGAGCATTTGCCCAATGAGTTGGAGGGTTTTTTGGGTGTCATCAAACAAATATTCGACGATCCTCAAACACGCCCCCAAGGGAAGTTGCTCCTCAGTTACCGTAAGGAATACCATCCTGAGATTGAACAATTCTTCAAAACCCTCGAAATCCCTCGCGAGCGTCTTTTCCTGCAACATCTTATGCGGAAGGATATTGTTGAGGTAGTGAAGGGACTAACACTTACCAAACGTTTAAAGAGACGCTACAACCTCTACGTTGAAGATTCCTTGCCTATTATCATTGCCGATGATTTATTGGAGGACAAAGATTCTTCAGTAGCGCCTGTTCTTCAGATTTTGCTCACTAAAATGTGGCGATTAGAAGAAGATAAAAACAGTCGCCAGTTTTCGGTTGCCCTCTATCAAGACCTTCGGAAGGAAGGGATTCTATTGGATGACTTCTTCCATCAGCAAATGAATAAAATTGCGCTATGGAATAAAGAAACCATTACTTCAGGGCTTGCATTGGACATCCTCAATTATCATACGTCCTCTCTAGGAACGGCCGAAACCCGTTCGAATGATGATTTACAAAGTCGCTACACCCACCGCTCGGAGATTCTGCCCTCTTTGTTTATCAAGTTCAAAGAGCTTTACTTATTAGGGGATCGCTCAGGAAATACGACTGCCATTGCCCATGATACCCTTGCACCTCTTGTCCAACAGGAATATCGTCAATCAGACTATGCTGGCCAACGAGCTGCGCGAATTCTCGCAAATAAGGTTATTGATTTTGTTGAGGATAGAAGAATTCTCTTGGATGCAAAGGATTTAGAGTTAGTCGAAAATGGCCTTCAAGGGATGCGTTCGTTATCGGTCGATGAAGAAGAGCTTCTCAGACTTAGTCGGAAAAGACGCAACCGAGCTACGTTTTTCTGGCGCGGGCTTCAAGTAACGGCTCTATGTGTTGTGGCAATTATTGGGGGGCTATACTTACTCGCCCAACAACAAAGACGCAAGGCCGAAATGGAGAAGCTAGAAGCTGATCGCCAACGTTTTCTGGCAAGCCAGAGTGCAGAGCTTGCTCTTATTCGACAATATGATGCCATATATGCCCAATGTGATGCGGAAGGAGAGCGCGAAATCGCCGTTATCAAAGAGCAAGAGGCGACCGAAGCCAGCCTTAGAGCAGATGAAGCGGCAAAAGTAGCCCAGGAAAAACGAACCATAGCCGAACAAAAAGAGCAAGAAGCCCGAGAGGCAGAAAAACGCGCAAAGATTGCCCAAGAACGAGCAGATCAAAATGCCTTGAAGGAGATGAATAAGTCGATTGAGGCGAAAATCCAAAGCTATATTGCTTCTCTAAATGAGGCAGATGCAACTTTCGCCCAATACAAAGCAAAGGCAAACCAATTGGCTGTTAAATCCTATAATCAGGAAGAGGATTCTACCCAGATCCAATTGGCCATGACCTCCTACCACCTGAATTATCTTGCCCATAATAACCTCGTAGAAACCCTCAAAGGAGTCAAAAACGAACGTAAAACGGAACTCAAAAAGAGTAAACAGGAACGAGACGAAATGGCCGAAGAGCTCTCCAAAAAATTCGATGGTATTGAAAAAGGGGATAGTCCAGAAATCAAAGCGGCAAGTAAGACCTTTAGTTCTTTGTATAAACGGCTCTATCGCAAAGCCATAAACGATGAGGTCTCCTTTGAGATATTCGGTGCTTTAAATGCGGCTTATCGTGTAGCGGAAAAAGACCGCAAAGATTATCTCCTCAAATCCAATACAGAATGTAGGGTCATATTCCCTACTTCAGATGGAGCTGTATACCTAAACAATTCCGCAGGGAAATTGGCCATTGGATACCCTGCCGCCTTGCCTAAAAGCTTCCCTTATATGGCAGGAACCCAAGAATTGACATACCCTGAAGAATATGGTTGGCAAGAAATTCAACATGTCGTTACCCAAGATAAACGCATTATTGGAGGATCCCGAGAAGGGACGATTTTCATGTGGGATAAGCCTGATGATAAAACCCCTCGCCTCTTGGTTCAAGAAACGGCTCCGATTCTTGCCCTAGATTTAGACCGCCAAGACAATATTCTATACTATGTCACGCGAAATACCCTATACGCCTATGACATCCAAAAGGGCTATGCAACAGAAATTCTATCCGAACCCGAAAATGTCCAAATCGAGGATATGGATGTAACCCATCAAGGAGATACCTATATCGCATTTTATAGCACCAATTCTTCTGTATCGGGTAAAGTTATTCAGTATAACCTCCATACAGGCGAAAAACGAACCCTCCTACAATCTGAGGATCGGGGCTACTTTGCATTAGACTACAATCCTCGAAAAGATTGGTTGGCTGTTTCCTATGGAAAAGGATATATATACATATATCCCAACGCCACCAATACAACCAAAATCAATAAGGCGCTCATTCTACCCAAACCCCACTTAGGAATCCCTAATGTTGTTCGCTTTAGTTTGAATGGGAATTACCTCGTAACAGGCGATCTCGGAGGAACCCTCATGCTTTGGAATACAACGAGCCGAAACCCCGATAAGCTCGTGCGGGATTTGCCCCAATTGGTAGAGAGAGAAAATAACAAAATTATTGCTGCAGCCTTCAGCCACACCAATGAATATCTATACTTTAGCGACCAAAACCATATTCATGTAGTGCCCACCTCGCCCGACTATGTTGCCGACCGTCTTTGTAAACGGAATTGGACCATTATCAATAAAAAAACATGGGCCGAATTAATCGGTTCAGACCTCGCATATAGAGAAAGTTTTTGTAAGATCAAATGATCCTCTAATGCACCTTTATAAGTTTCCTCATTTGATTATCCTTTCTGTATGAAACCCGTTGAACGTATTTCTCTTGCTTTACTTATCCTTCTATTCGTCAGTTCTGCCGCATTTACCCAAAAAGAGCGCAAACTTGATAAAGCAGAAGTGAATAATAAATACAAAACAGTATATGAGAGAATGAAAACGGCCTATGATTTAGGTCGCTATGAAGATGTACTCTGGATTTATGAGGAGGAGTGTATGGAGAAAGTCATCCATGCAAAACCCAAACGAAAGGAATCTCATGAGTTTAAGATGGCAAAGAAAAATATTAGAGGAGATATCTACCTGATGTTGGTCTTATGCAATATAGAACTCAATAAGGTAACCCAAACCCAAAAATACCTACAGAAGTTATTGCCTATTCGTTTTGATGAGAAGTTTACAGATTATGGTTTAACTGTTCGAAAAGCCATTGAAGAGAAATACTATGTAGGGCCTCGGTTTCTTGTCGGATTAAAAATTCAGGCCAATATAACCAATGTACAGGTCATTGATTCCTTTCGGATATTCGACTTGGTAAGTAATACGGCACAAGAATCAGACTTCTATTCACGCAAGTATAAACCTGGTCAAGGGCTATCTTTAGGGCTTTTATTTGAATATGCTTTTCTACGAAACGTATCCTTTTCTGTCCAGCCCACCTATGATATTACGCGTTATAACTACAAAACGCTCTATAAATGGCGCAGTGCTACTGATCCTGACCGTTTTGTCATTATGCAATATACCAATGAGCAACGCCTAAATTCTTTCTTTTTGCCTATCTTCCTGAAATACACCCATGTAAGAGGTAGAGTAAAGCCTTATATACAAGGAGGAGCATTTATTTCTACACGCCTTATCGCGACCAAAGAAATTGAGGTTATCGAACAAGACAAAGAAGCGGGGGCTATTGTTAATGATGATCCAGAGGTACTCTCTTCCAATATCATTGGAATTAATAGCCTTATGAATAATGTAGAATTAGGTATCACAGGAGAAGTAGGAATTAATTTCAGCCTTGGTCCTGTCTATGCGGGTGCTTTCCTGAACTACCGCAAAGGATTTACCAATATCATTAACGAACGAGAACGCTATACTGATCCGACACTTGTTCACGCACTCTATGATGTTGCCGATGATCTCAAAGCACATAGTTACTCTCTTGGAGTTTCAATAAGTTATCCAATAACCTATAAGGCCTTCAAACGTCACCAGAAAACGAGCAAAAGCAACTAATATGCGAAGAAGTATCCTTTTACCCCTTACCCTACTCCTTATATGGACTTCTTGCGAAAATAATGAACCCCTACCTCCTACAGACACCTTTACCCGAATATATGGAAACGCTTATTTTGAGGATTTCAAGGCGGTAGATGTCTTACAATTACAAGATTCGGGCTTCGTCATTTTGGGCAATGAAGCAAGGCACCCCTACCTCATGCAAATAGGGAAACGAGCTGCCTTTAGATGGGATACCTATAACAATAGTTTACTCTTACAATATACGGGTGCAATAGCGAACCTCCACCGCGGAGACAGTGCTAACTTTCTCTTCTTTGCTCAAAAAGATCCCTTAACGATTCATTTACTTAGTGTCAATGGAGCAACGCAAGAAGCAGCTGTCCGAAGAGTTATTACAGGAAACGACATAGACAACTTTGAACCAACTGTTCCGCTTCATTCCTCTAATACTCCAGATGGAGGAGTACTCCTACTCGCCAATGAAGCCGAATATGATATAGACAATCCTAATGAGAATGAGCCCCTTAAGGTTTGGTTGGTAAAGTATAATGCCAATTTTGAAAAAGAATGGAGCCGAGATTATATAGATGTTACACATGCAGAAGATAAATACACCAATGTTAATACGGATCTATTGTTCACGGGCTCTATAGAAGGGCGATATTGGTTCAATGATTATTATAATGGCTTTATCTCTCTAGTATTTGTAGATCCTGCTAATGGGAACGCCCTCAATGCAATTCTACCCGATACAACCTCGCAGATTTTTAACTTCGTGAACCATGTCGAAGGATCTGTCTTCTCGTTCGCTGTCTCAGAAGGGGAAAACACATCTCTTATCGCCCAATTAGATTTAGATGTAGGCTTTGGAGCTTCCGTGGAGAGTATCACAAGAGAAAATCGTTTTTATGAATTGATTAGTAACTCTAAAGTATACTCAATCAAAGTAACGGAGAATGGCCAAGACTATATTATCTTCATTGGGAACTCCCGTAGTAACCAAATTGTATTATTTAGTTTCGATATCGCAACCAACCAACTGATCGGGAAAAGATACCTTGGCGATCGATATTCGTATACCGTTGAATCCGTTATCAAAACCCAAGATGGGGGCTTGATGATTCTAGCCACGACTAATGTTATTGGGCGATTCGATAGGATTACCACCTTTAAAGTATCTGAAGATTACGTCCGACAACTCCTAAATCTATAATAAAGAGAAGCTCCTTTATGCCCTCTCTGGACACAAAGGAGCTTCTTTTCAACATGTTTAGCAAACTATTGAATGGCTGTCGAAACTTCAACCAAAGTACTTGTTACAGTAAAGGAATTCACAGAACAACTTTGGTTCTGCCCGTTTAGTGTAACTCTGAAGTAATAAGGATTCGTTCGTTGTTTGATGATTGACCCAACGAATTCAACTCGTCCTCTTCGGCTGCTTGTCGTACCAGAAATTAGAGGATTGCTATCATTATTGTAATCATCCTGTGTATCATAGACACTTACCACAGCTCCTCCTACCTTAGCTCCATTGGCATCTACAACACTGATACGGACATCTATCAATGCTGCACTATTGGTTTGGGCATGTGCAAATTGCGTTGCAAAGATAAAACATAACACAAATAGTATAACTTGTGAGATTCTCATAGGTTTTAATAGTTTAAAGGTTTCACTACTATATATACTTTCTTCTACATAGGTTACCCTATTTACCTATAAGAAATAGAAAAAAATCACACTTAGCAATCCAAATAGTTCCAATATATCAGAATTATTCTAAAAGAATCTTCTTACTCAACACAAATCCATTGATTGAAAGCTTTGCCATATAAAGTCCTCTTCTCCAAGAGCCCACATCGATTCCAAGAGCCTGAGGCAAAGAACTCGATTCAATCTGTGTTCTATAAACCTCTTGTCCATACATATTAATTATACTAATATACGTTCCTCTTGGCAGGTTCCCTCTAACGGCTAAGTATAATTCAGTTGATGCAGGATTTGGAAAAGGAGTAAAGGAATACTGATCTTCCAAGGTAGGAATTTGTATTTCAATCACATCAGAGAAGCTAGAATTACCATCTATGCCCACTTCTCGAATTCGGTAGTAGTATGAAGGAGAGGCTCCAGAAAAGGTGTGATCAACAAAACGATAGGCTGATTCTTCGGTTGTATATCCTCCTGCTTTCACTTCCCCTATCATCTCGAATACAACTCCATCAATACTTCGCTCCACAATAAACTTATCTGAATCTTCCTCTCTGCCTGTTGCCCAAAGTAAGCGTACATAATCATCTACTAATTCTCCTTCGAAGGAAACCCAATCGACGCTAAATGCCTGAGACGATACCACAAACTGTGTATTGTACGTACCTACTTGGGGGTCACGAACTGTACCTTGATCGGTATACACCTCAGTATACAACCGTAAATCATATGTTCCAGCAACTCCCCCAACCTCTTGAATTAAGTCAACTGCGGCCGTTGTTTCTCTCCACCGTTGGTCTGTTCCTGAGGTTCCTCCATAATTAAAGCATGATCCTCCTCCAGCAAATGTATTGGGATATCCGTTTGGACAATCATCAGAAAAGGGTAAGGGAATGGAACCACTTGCCCCTCCATCAATACTCCAAAACAACGCACCTCCCGTCACATTTCCTGAACCATTCTTAAAAACGTTCATTTCTCCGCCCCGAATAAAAAACGACTCTGAGGGCAAGAAAATTCCAGGAGTACTCGGTCCTGTATACACATTTTGCAAAGGATCATTGCCTGGCTGAAACTTCAGCATATCATAATATGTGTCCCCCGTACCATCATCTAGTATCACCATAGAACGATAGATTCCTCCAGTTCCGATCGTGAAATATTGAAGATCCCCTGTATTTCCAACATAGTCCCAACTACTCGTAAAGGTGCTCCCTCCATCATCAGAACACGCACACTCAAAGCTGTAACGCCCATTATCTGTAAAAGGACCTACAGTAGCAAAGAACTCATCATTGTTCCCAACAGAACCTGTATACATAGCAGGAAATGTCACATAGGTAGTAGGTGCATTCCCTCTAGGCCAATCTCCTTCTGCTACAGGAGTAACCCGAACCTCACAATTAAGCCCTGCATTTGAGCCTGTTGCCCCTGCCTTATATGCCTGAAACATAACGAAAAAGGTATTTCCTGAGGTTACAATCTGGTGAAAGTTGGGAAACGTATTCCCAACCCAATCTACTTGTGCCGACACGCTAGGTTTAAAGAGGAAAAGGGATAATAAGACAATAAAAAATGCGTATAGTTTTTTCATAAAATACCTCTATATATTATTTGTGGTAGATTGATCAATGTTAATTCCCATAATTAAGTTAGAGAAACATCACATCTTTTCTAAATTAATCGAAAAAATTTACATTCGGCATGTCTATAATCCTGAAAAGATATTATATTTTTTTCATACCGAATGATAAGTCTATATCGCAAGAACACTGAGTGTATTCAAAGTCATTCAATAATCTTCCATAACATTATAATATGATTTTTTAAATTTGGATTACTGGATATAATTGCATATAATTACGAAGCTTAAAATATTCATCCAGCACTTATTATTCGGCGCGCTAGAGGATAGTAAAGCCCAAACCATTTATGAGATAAGGCTTCCTTTTTTGCCAATTATCCGTTGCCTTTTATGAATGCCGTTATTAGGAAAGAAGTATGCAAGGTGTATCAGAGAATCTAGAATCTAGTACAAGAGGGAATACGATCCTGAATCGTTATCCAATAATGGTAATGATAGGTCTATTCTTGTTATCCTTCTCTTTGGGTGCAGTTGTCATGTTTGTCATCTTGCCCAAAGCAGGGGTGAGTTTCTCTGCACATGAAATATCTTCAAATGATTCTCTTGAAGAACTTGTATCCATTGGAGAGGAGGCCCCTCCTTCTCCCATTTCAGATTCCAACCAAGCAATAACTAATCTCGATTCTAGTCTCCTTGACACAGTCGAAGATCCCATAGAAGAAGAAGAAATAGTAGAGGAGCTTTTTGCTGAGATTAAAGAAATCCCAGAAACTCTTCGTAACGAACTATTCGTCAAGCAGGCAGAAGAGGCTCAAGAAACAACAAAACGCCAAATTATAGGCCCCACTAAAGGCCGTAAGGATCCTACTGATCCCGAAGAAGAAGATGTAATATTCGTCGAGAAGGAGCCAAAGCCTTTGAACTTAACCCGTGTCCGAAACCTCATCGGATATCCAGAGGAGGCCAAGAAAGCGGGGATTGAAGGAGTCGTTATCTTGCGTGTTCTATTGACTACAGATGGATCATACAAACGCCATATTGTTGTAAACCAAGGACACCCTATCTTACTAGAAGCATGTGAACAATATATATCAGAGGTACAATTTACCCCTGCAATTCAAAACCGTAAACCTGTCAAGTTTTGGATTAATGTCCCTTTCTGGTTCCCAGAAAACTAATCCCACTCTTCCAGCACTCTATTTTTACCTTAATTCATTGAGCCCTTAACAACTACTTAGATGTTGTTAAGGGTTCCATGAATATAATCTCCCTTTTTCAGAGTATTAACCACTATAGAGCTCCGTTTATACAAACACATTAAAGTAATGTACTCTAACTAACTTTAATAAGGGTGCAAAAATCCAATAAAAAATAGAGAAAAAACGCTCTCTGGTTTACCACAAACCAAAGAGCGTTTTTTCGTAGGACGAGACACAAAGAAACAAGTCTGATCCAATCCCGTTAGTGAAAGAGCAAGAAAAAACCTTCCCTCCCTCTTAGCGAGTGCTCGCTAGCAAGCAAGAAACGTTTCCTGTCTCTTAGCGCGAGCCCGTTAACCCATAGGAAACGATTCATTCACTTAAAACAAGAAAAACTACACGCTCAAATGGCCATTTACAAACTTTTTTGCAAAAGAACATCCTGCTCCTCATTATCAAACGGCTCAACTTTAGATGTAGAGTATCTTTATCGAACTACAAAGATAAATTACCGAAGGTATAATCCATCTATTTACTTTACCCAAAGGCTTTTCCCATAAAAAAACGTCGGGTAGAGTAAAGCAAGATTATACCCTTTATGAAAAGATGTATCTGTATCCAAACAGTTTTTATATAAATTCCAACAATTATACTCTCACAGAGAATAAAAATTCTACTATCGAATAAACGACTTTATGTAAAAATATTTTGCTTTTTAGGCCATAATGCTCTAAAAATAAAATTCCTTCTTTTATACATTTTCACATATAGCAAGCATCTATTTTCAAATACATTCGTTTAATATTATTGTACGATTATCTTTAAATTTTGCTAATATTATAATATGATCTAAATACTTGCCCAAGTATCACAATACCAGAGAATTATCAAAAAGCATCAAACTATCCACTATAAAAAATATCATAAAATCAAAAAAACATACACTAGGTCTGTGACATTAGCCTATTTATTGCGTCTATATAGTTACTAGGATTATTACAGATGCGTAATTGTACGTCTTTTTTAAATTTCTCTTACATTCCATAAGAGAAAAAGCTTATTTGGCAGTGAATTTGAGCCAAATATTGTAATTTTTATATGACAGATATGCTATACAAATGACAACTTTAAGAATCCTTTTCATGTTTAAATATACTTCTATTTATAATCTCACACAGCCCAAGAGAGGTGCTAAGGCACTGATAGCCAATGCAAATTACCCCTGATATGTTACTATTTAATTATGTAAGATCCATACTACTCTTTGTTAGAATTGATAAATCTTCATAAAACATAATCATTGATATTCTAAATTTTTTAAGAGTAGTTTCTCATGTAACTATGTAGTAATGTTTTCCTAGCTACCCATATATTGTTATATGCTATTCAATCACACTTAAATTGCCTTAAGCCCTCTATCAAAACAATCTTTAGAAAATGAGGATAGTATCACTACTCCAATTTGTTCATTACCGTAGCACAGTTCTATTCATTTTAGCGTTCCTTACCTTTTACACATCCAGCGTCTTTGCCCAAACAGCTGAATTTACTGCAGATACCACCAGTGGATGTGAAAACGCTACGATCCAATTTATGGATCAATCTGTAGGTGCTACGAGTTGGCTTTGGGATTTCGGAAACGGAAACACTTCTGTACTCCAAAACCCTTCAGCCTCGTATGTTGCTCCTGGTGAATATACTGTTAGTCTCACGATTAATGGTGGATGTCCAACTTGTACAGAAACGAAAACCAATTTTATCGTTATCTATGATCCACCAACTTCAGACTTCTTTACTTTGGACACAGTAGGGTGTGCGCCCTATACAGTACAATTCACAGATAACTCCAATGCCAATGGAACAAGTACCATTGTTCAATGGACTTGGGACTTCGGAGATGGAACCATCTCAAATGATCAAAACCCTGTACATACATATAATTTTGCCACAAACTTTGACATCACCCTCAATGTCAGAGATAATTTTGGTTGTAATACAGACTTTGCTCGTTCAGATTATATTGTTGTGTATCATTCTCCTACTGCAGCTTTTACTTCAGACGCACCACAAGGTTGCCTCTTACCGCATACAGTAAACTTTACAGATGCTTCAACTATTCCAAGTTTGCCTCCTCCTCCAGGAAACATTGTTTCATGGTTGTGGGATTTTGGAGATGGAAATACATCTACTGATCAAAATCCAACTCATAACTACAACGCATTTGGTTCCTATGATGTAAAATTGGTAGTGACATCTGCTGATGGTTGCCAAGATTCCATCACAGTTGCAAACTCAATTGTTGTTGCAAATAATAATGCTGGATTCATCACTAGTACAGATACAGTTTGTCCATTTGAGCAAATTACATTCACAGATACCTCATCAAACGCTGTCGGATGGAACTGGGATTTCGGAGATGGAAATACCTCTACCGTACAAAATCCAATACATGCATATGCTGCCTCTGGCGATTATGATGTAAGTATCATTGTAAACTTTGCCAATGGTTGTTCTGATACCACCTTGGTTACGAATGCGATTTTCGTCAATACCGCAGAAGATGCTACTTTCACTGCAGATAGTACCAGCAATTGTGAGGTACCTTTTACAGTAACATTTAGCAATGCTTCCGCCGCAGTTAGTTATCAATGGGATTTTGGAGATGGTAGTACCTCTACAGATGCCAATCCAAGTCACACCTATACGGCCGCAGGACTCTATACCGTTAGTCTAATCACAACCTCTGTCGATGGGTGTAATGATACTTCGATTGTACAAGACTACATTCAAATCGTCGAGCCAGTAGCAGACTTTGAAGCATTGGTCCGATCGGGTTGTGTGCCTCTTGCGGTAGATTTTACAGACCTTAGTGTCTCGAATGAAACCATCGTAGGATGGGCATGGGATTTCGGAGATGGAAATACTTCTACCGACCAAAACCCAACACATACCTATACAGCAGAAGGGGTATACGATGTATCACTCACTATCACGAATGAAAAAGGATGTACCTCTACCTTCCTGATACCAAATTATACGGAAGCAGGAACGAGACCTGTCACCAATTTTACGGTTAATCAGCCTGATAGTTGTCGTGTCACGCCTGTAAGCTTTACGAACCTTACGACAGATATTGATTCGGCATTCTGGGATTATGGTGATGGATCTTCTTCAACATCAACAACCCCTCCCTTCAGTAGTACGCATACCTATCAAGACACTGGCTTTTTCTCTGTTACCCTTATTACCTCTAATAAAGGGTGTAGAGACACATTAGAATTGCCCAATGTAGTTCGAATTATTGAACCGATTGCGAATTTCACCATTGATCAAAATGTACAATGTGACTTCCCTGCAACTGTAAACTTTACCAATACCAGTATTCCTGGAACAGGGTATAACTGGGATTTTGGAGATGGAAACACTTCTACAGATACGAGTCCTTCTCATACATATGCGAATCCAGGGGATTATACAGTAAGACTCGTCGTAACGGATACTATAACCAATTGTGTGGATAGCACTCAACAAACGGTATTTGTGTCTCGTTCAATCTCTGATTTCACCTCCGATATAGACTCAGGTTGTGCACCTCTCTTGATTAACTTTACTGCAGGAGAAACAACGACAGGAAACATTGTTTCCTATAATTGGGATTTTGGAGATGGAAATACTTCTACAGATCAAGATCCTACGCATACCTATCAAGATCCAGGTGTATATGATGTAGTATTGATTGTAGAGGAATTAAATGGGTGTATGGATACTATCCAAAATATAGCATATGCGGATGTAGAAGGGCCTACGGTATCGTTTGCCGCATCCGATTCAACTATATGTCTGGGTAGTAGTGTAGACCTTACAGACCTATCTACAAGTACCAGTACTCCAACGGCTTGGTTATGGGACTTTGGAGACGGAAATACCTCGACAGACCAAAACCCTAATTATACCTATGTTACCCCTGGTACATATGATGTATCGCTTACGGTTACGGATGACCTCAATTGTTCGCGTACTCTCGCTCTGTCGAATTTCCTAGTAGTGTCAGATCCTGTTGCCGACTTCTCTACCGCAGATACAATTTACTGTGCAGGAGAAAATATCGTATTTACCAATAACTCTTCTGGTTCTAATATCACTTTCGATTGGGACTTTGGAGATGGTAATACCTCCACAGCAACAAGCCCGACACATGTGTATAATGACGATAGCACATACAATGTAACCTTAACTGTTACAGATGAATATGGTTGTACAGACGCAACGACTAATCCTGTTCGAAGCGTAATACCACAAGCAGGTTTCTCTGCAGTAGAAACCTTCATTGGTTGTGCCCCTGCAACAGCTGAATTCATTGATGAGTCTTCGTCTGATATTGATCAATGGCTATGGGACTTTGGAGATGGTGGAGTCTCCCTACTTCAAAACCCAACCAATCTATATGTACTTCCTGGAACCTATGATATACAACTCGTGGCTTTTAGTGTAGCGGGATGTACAGATACCATGTTGATTCAGAATTATATAACAGCAGATGGTCCTATTGGTACCTTTGACTATACCCCTGATTCTGGTTGTGTGGCACAAGAAGTCGTTTTCACAGCAGATACAGCTAATGTTACAAGTATTACTTGGGACTTTGGAGACGGGGTAACAACCACAGGTCTACAAGATTCTATTGCCCACACATATACAGTCGCAGGAATCTTCTTCCCACAAATGATCTTGGAAAATGGAAATGGGTGTACATATGCGTATACCAATGATTCCATCATTACGAGTACCAATCCTATTGCCGATTTTGCTGGGGTAGACACGGTCATCTGTCAGGGAGATTTTGTAAACTATACAGACCTTTCCTCGCTCACTGATCCCAATTATGCTATCACAAACTGGAGTTGGGATTTCGGAAATGGTCAAACCTCTACCCAGCAGAATGATTCTACGAGTTATCCTGCAGTAGGTCTATATGATATCCAATTGGCAATTGAAACAGAATTCGGTTGTCGAGATACCATTGTTAAAACGGACTTTGTCGAGGTAATCAATACAGGAATTACGGCAGGATTTACCATCAGTGATACCCTAGTATGTCCTTATGATGTAATTTCCTTCACAGATACTTCTAATACGAATCTTGGTTCGGTTACCTCTTGGTTATGGGATTTCGGTGATGGTACAACTTCGACCATCCAAAATGCAACCCATGCCTACACTACTGGAGGTGACTTTACCATTACCCTCATAGCTGGAGATACCCTTTGTAATGATACTGTGACCTTTAATGTCACAGTATTAACCACAAACGCAGACTTCTCTGCCACTCCTACTTGTGATGTACGCCCACTAAACGTAAGCTTTACTGACTTATCGACAGGGGATTCGGCTATTGTTTCATGGGATTGGGATTTCGGTTACAATAATCAGACGAGTACTGCTCAGAATCCTTCTCACATCTATGATTCAATTGCTTCTTATGATGTAACCCTCATCGTGACGGATGCCTTTGGCTGTTCCGATACGACTACGATGCCCAACTTCATAGAAGCCAAGAATAATCCGCCTATTGCGGTCAATGATTCACTCACCATACCAGAGGATACAAGTGGAGTGGATATCATTGTCCTCGCCAATGATTCTGATCCTGATGGAGACTCCATCGTTACGACCAGCATAACCATTGATCCACTATTCGGAACCTCTGCAATCAACCCAGATGGAACTATCAACTATGTTCCAGGACCTGATTTCTTTGGAGTAGATAGCCTTCAGTATGTAATCTGTGACGATCGTGATCCTCTTTGCGATACGGCTTGGGTATTCATTTACGTTTCTCCTGTAGATGATCCACCAGTAGTCAATGATACGACTATAACAACACCAGAGGATACGCCAATCACAATCTGTTTGGATATCTCAAATGTGGACAATCCACTTGATCCAATCACACCACTCGATACAGTTTCAGGCTTTGGCCCATTGAATGGCGATATTGTATTCATCAGTGATAGTTGCTTTACGTATACACCAGATCCTGATTACAATGGTCCTGATACAGTTGTAGTATTTGTTTGTGATAGTACAGGCAATTGTGACACATCTATTGTAGCAATTGACGTGACTCCTGTCAATGACCCGCCTATAGCGGTGAATGACACGACAGTGACTGATGAAGATACACCTATTGATATCTCTGTATTAGACAATGATAGTGATCCAGTTGAAGGAGATTCTCTCATCACGACTTCTATCATTACAAATCCTGATAATGGTACGGCCTCCATCAACCCTGATGGTACCATAAATTACGACCCAGATCAAGACTTCTATGGGCTTGATAGTCTCCAATATGTGATGTGTGATGATGGTACGCCTCAGGTCGAATGCGATACGGCATGGGTATTCATTACAATTAACCCTGTTAATGACCCACCTGTCATTCAAGACACAACCATTACAATCCCTGAAGATAGTACAATTGTCATTTGCCCAGATCTATCTGATCCTGATTTACCATTTGACTCTCTTGTCGCTCTTACCTATATCTTGGATTGTACACAATACGGACATCCATTCCCAATTGGAGGCCCTTACTGCTTCACCTACATTCCGAATCCGAATGTATCAGGTGTAGTAGATACAGTTTGTGTGATTGTATGTGATACGGCAGGACTTTGTGATACGGGCATTGTGGTAATCAACCTCATTCCAGAGCCTGTTGCCATAAACGACTTCAATAATACATTGGTCAATACGCCTGTAGATGGAAATGTCATAACCAATGATTATGACCCAGATGGCGATGACCTTATTGTAAATACAACGCCTCTTTCTGATCCATCTAATGGTTCAGTTATCCTGAATCCTGATGGAACCTATACGTATACTCCTGATTCTGGATTCGTCGGAACAGATGTATTCGTCTATCAAGTATGTGAAACGGGTGTCTTTAATTCATGTACATCTGCAACGGTAACGATTGAAATTCGTGACAATACAACTGCAAGTAATGATCCACCAATTGCCAATGATGACGCAACTCAAACATTGGTAGATGTTCCTGTTACAAGCGACCTCCTCTCTAATGATGGCGATCCAAATGGAGATAGTTTAATTGTAAATACAACTCCTGTAGTTGATCCGACGGATGGAACGGTTGTCATCAATCCTGATGGTACCTTTACCTATACACCTGATTCGGCATTTACGGGTACTGACTCATTTGATTATGTGATTTGCGATGATGGTACGCCTAGTTTGTGTGATACAGCTACGGTATACATCACCATCCTCCCTGATAACAATGGTTCAGACAATGATCCACCTATTGCAGGAGATGATGCAGCATTCACACCTGTCAATACGCCTGTTACAGATGATCTATTGCCGAATGACTTCGATCCAAATGGTGACAATATTACCATCAACACAACTCCTGCAACCGATCCAAGCAATGGTTCAGTAGTGATTAACCCTGATGGTTCCTTCACCTATACACCAGATCCTGATTACATCGGCCCAGACCAATTCACATATGTCATTTGTGATGACGGCTCTCCTATTTTGTGCGATACTGCGACGGCATACATCACGGTATTCCCTGCAAATGATCCGCCTGTTGCTGTAAATGACATCAACAATACATTGGTCAATACCCCTGTTAGTGGAAATGCTTTGACGAATGACTCTGATCCGAATGCTGGAGATATGATTACAGCGAATACAACGCCTGTAGTAGGGCCAACCAATGGTTCGGTAGTTATCAATCCTGATGGTAGCTACGTATATACTCCAGATTCTTCTTTCGTAGGGACAGACCAATTCACCTATGTCATTTGTGACGATGGAAGACCTGGTCCTCTTTGTGATACGGCAGTTGTAACCATCGAAATCAGAGATGTATCTATCAATGGAAATGATCCACCAATCGCTAATGATGATGTAACTCAAACATTAGTTGATACGCCTGTAACCAGTGATCTTCTTTCTAATGATGGTGATCCAAATGGAGATAGCCTCATTGTCAATACAACCCCTGTGGTTGATCCGACAAATGGTAGCGTAACCATCAACCCAGATGGTACCTTCACATACACACCTGATCCTGGATTCACAGGAGACGATTCGTTCGATTATGTCATTTGTGATGATGGAACACCTAGCTTGTGTGATACTGCTACAGTGTACATCTCAATTAATCCTGATGACAATGGCCCAGCAAACGATCCGCCTGTTGCAGTAGATGATGCGGCATTCACGCCTATCAATACACCTGTGACCGACGATCTATTACCAAACGACTCTGATCCGAATGGGGACAATATTACAGTGAATACAACGCCTATCGTTGATCCTGTAAATGGTAACGTAACCATTAATCCTGATGGTTCCTATACATATACACCTGATCCTGGATATACAGGTCCTGATCAATTCGTATATGTAATTTGTGACGATGGGACACCTAGTTTGTGTGATACTGCAACTGCATACATTACAGTATTCCCTGCAAACGATCCGCCTGTTGCTGTAAATGACATCAACAATACATTGGTCAATACCCCTGTTAGCGGAAATGCCTTGACGAATGACTCTGATCCGAATGCTGGAGATATAATTACCGCAAATACAACTCCTGTTGTAGGACCAACCAATGGTTCGGTAGTTATCAATCCTGATGGTAGCTATGTATATACTCCAGATTCTTCTTTCGTAGGTACAGACCAATTCACTTACGTAATTTGTGATGATGGAACTCCTGGTCCACTATGTGACACTGCGGTTGTAACCATCGAAATCAGAGATGTATCTATCAATGGAAATGATCCGCCAATCGCTAATGATGATGTAACTCAAACATTAGTTGATACGCCTGTAACCAGTGACCTATTGTCTAATGATGGTGATCCGAATGGGGATAGCCTCATTGTCAATACAACCCCTGTGGTTGATCCGACAAATGGTAGCGTAACCATCAATCCTG
>Ga0163111_10000067_pt1 | contig 57969 bp, 42 predicted proteins | sample CRUFie1St18metaG_FD_109645 | JGI IMG/M metagenome (GOLD analysis project Ga0163111, IMG submission 109645) | Marine microbial communities from the Costa Rica Dome - CRUD Field 142mm St18 metaG | ecosystem: Environmental > Aquatic > Marine > Oceanic > Photic zone | place: Costa Rica: the Eastern...
CTCACTTTATTATACACCATAAATAACTATGCTATTTTATTAACTATATTTAGCAGGAGAAATAAACATGGTAGATAATAAATTCCCACCAAACATGGGACAACAAGGTATGCCAATGCAACCACCTGTACAACAACCAGCTGGTAACCCATTAGCAAAACACCTTAGACAACCAAAGATCTACATTAAATTGCCAAGCGGCGGAAATTACTGGCCACAAGGGTCTTTGGAAAAGACGGAAAACGGTGAGTATCCGATTTACGCAATGACAGCAAAGGATGAGATCACTTTCAAAACTCCAGATGCTTTATTAAATGGCCAGGCAACAGTTGATGTAATTCAAAGCTGTGTGCCTAATATTAAAAATGCATGGCATTGTCCATCAATTGATCTTGACATAATACTTGTAGCAATAAGACGTGCAAGTTTTGGAGATACATTGACAATGACAGCAAAGGTTCCGAATACAGATATAATGAAAGATTTTGATATTAAACTATCTCAAATCTATGACAATCTGTCAACGGCTCAATATGTAGATGCATTTCAAATACCGGGTTTCAAAGTACAAATAATACCTTTGAATTACAAAACAATTACCGAAGGTGCAATTAAAGCGTTCGAAGAACAGCGTATCTTTAGTATTGTAAATGATGACAACATTGATAACGCAGATAAACTTTCAAGATTTCAAAAAAGTTTTGCAAAGTTAACTGAATTAAATGTTAACACTTTGATAAGAAGCGTTGTTGCTATTCAACCAGATGATGCAGAAACTGCTGTAGAAAATCCTGCACACATCAAAGAGTTTTTAGAAAACTGTGATGCAGAAGTCTTCAATGGCATAAAAGATCATATCGAACAAGAACGTAATAAGTTCCAACAAAAACCATTAAGTGTTCTTGCTACTGAAGAAGAAAGAGAAGCAGGAGCGCCTGAAAAGTACGAACTACCTATCACGTTTGATCAGGGCAATTTTTTCGCCAAAGGATCTTAACGTGGCCCCTCGACAAAATCCTGAACGAGGTTAAGGTCCTCGAAAACGAGGTAGCAGAAATAAAAAACGGAGTCATCCGAATTACCTGGTGGATGCGTGGTGGAATACCTCTTGACCAGGCTTACCTCTTAGATAAAACTGATCGAACTATAATCCAAGATTTAATTCAAGAAAATTTAGATACTGCTAAAAAAACTAAACAACCGTTCTGGTAAGATTATGCAGTTGGGCTTTTGCTTTTACTGTGTATGGTAGGTTGAACTTTTTTGAATACTTTTTTACTTGCAACTTTTTGTGCTTTTTGTTGAACCTTAGGAGTTGGTTTTGCCTTAGACTTTTGTTTAGGTTTTGCCGCAACAGGTTTAGGTTTTTCCATTGGGCTACTTAAAATTTGTTTAATTTGTTCTATTCCGCTTTCACCACTTGCTTTGATTTCCTGAGCAAGTTTTGCAACTAACGGATTGCCTAATTTTTCAGTGCTTCCAATTTTTCCGGTTTCGTCATTGACCCATTGTCCACCTTTCCAGGTATGTCCATCTTTCTTTTCACCAGCCATTCTGTTAGCTAAACTAGGTCCGTCTGTCTTAGCAGGTGTTGCACTCGCACTGCTTGCTGTTCCAGCTGAACCTTTAGGTTGAGCTGACGCCTGTTGTGCGCCAGTATCAGCACTTGGTTGATCTTTTGCACTAGGTTTTGTTGAAACTATGTTTACTTCTTGTTCTTTACCAATGGATTTAATTGTACCATCATCTAGTCCTTGAGAACTTAATATATTGTAAATGGATCCTGCATCGGTAGGTTTACCTGCTTTTTCCCATGCTTTGTTTAATTTCTTAGCAGTTACCTTGTTGCCAAGTTCTTTACCAACACTCTTTACAGTACCGCCAACTGCTTTAGCTCCTTTGCCTACAGCACCTACTGCTTTGCCGGCACCCTTACCTACAGCACCTACTGCCTTACCTAGTCCACGTTTTACTTTTGCACCTAAGCTATTAGGATTATCAAGTTTTAGTTCGCCTTGTCTTGGATCTTCATCTCTTTCAATCATGTATTGTTCAAACAAATGTTGAACTGCATCACGATAGTCGATATCTTCATTCTTACCAGTTTCTTTTTCAAATTCCAATTCAAGTTGCTTCATTACTTTTGGAGGCACTGGTTTTGCTTTAATAGCTTCCTTGGATTTTTCGTCCACCATTGCCGCCGCACCTTGCAGTGCCGCAGAACCTGCAGGACCTATGTCTTCTAAAGCATCATATAACTTGTCTAAATTATCTGAAGCATCTAACAATGCGTTTGTTTGTGCAGAAGTAAGTTCGCCTTGTGGTATGTTTTTAATTGCTTCTAGAACTTCCATAAGTTTCTGGCTTTCTGGATCTTTGACCAGCTGTCCCATAAAATCATGAAACTTCATAGTTGCTTTTATCTGAGCATCTGAAAATGATTCAGTGTTATCCATTGCCGCTTTAAGTGCATCAAATGTTGCTCTCTTATCTGCAGGAATGATAACATCGTAGTCATAGTAGAAAGCATTGTAGTTTCCAGTAAGTTGATATCTAGCCGCACCATCTAACGCTGTGTCTACATTATCTAGACCAAACTTCGATGCAACTTCTGCTTTGGCATCTGCTAGATTTGCATCCATGTAGGATTTTTCCATAGCAACCCATTCAGCTTCTTTGGTGTTCATCACGTTGTCAATTACATTGTCAGATAACGCTCTAAATGCCATGCCAGCAAGAGCACCATATGCCGCTGTCTTAGCCGCTTTACCTACTGCTGTTGAAAGTTTTTCACCCTGTAATAAATCTTTTGAAGCACGGAATATCAAACCTGCGGCCGCACCGCCTGCTGGTCCACCTGCAAAAGCCGCAACAGTTGTTAATATACCAACTGCTAAACTTGCTTTGCCTGGATTGTCCTTTGCCCAATCAGACACACGTTTTACGCCTGCTACTATTTTGGAATCTTTGTCGCCTATCTTCTTTTTAAGTTCTTCAAACTTTGCATCCATGTTCTTGATAGGACCTGCATTTTGAGCCAGTCTACCAAGTTCATTGATTTTCTTGTCAACTGCCTTTGCAATGTCTATTGGCAGTTTTGCAGTTGCCAATGCCGCACCACCAACCTTGCCCAACATGGTCTTGTTTGTACCACTGGCCATTGCCTGTTTTTCTGCACCTTGGAATATCGCCTGTATCTGATCTGCTGTTAGCTGTTGTTCAGCTACCTTAACGTATTCTTCCATTAAAGGCCAAAGTTCTCTTTCCCATCTGTTAAGATAAATCTTCTGTGATTCAGTTAGATCCTGATATCCTTCTGTGAGTATTTGGCTAGTTTGGTTGTTGTATGAAATTGCGTCAACTATTCTCATTGTATGGCTCTCAATAAACTTGCTTTTTCGGACTTGCTTAATTTTTTAATTGCTGACAACACATTGGTATCCAAGCTAGGAGCCGCCTTCTTTGGTTGGTCCATCGGATCACTGTCCATGCTAGGAGGTAAAGTGCCTCCTGTCTTTTGTGCGAAAGGTTGTTTGGCCTGTTTAGCAGGAGCCGCGGTTTGTTGTGTAGCCGCTTTAGCGGACGGTGCGGTAGCACCTACGGTAGTAGGAGCCTGCTTTTCAGTGTCTATCGTACTCTGTAGAATAGCTTTTGAAACTGCTTTGTCATCAATTACACCAGAATTAGGCACGTTCATAGTGCTCATTTTCATGCTTTTTAGCCAATTCTGTAATTCTTCAGCAGGAACCTGATTCTTAGGCGTTTGTATCTTACCCAAGTGCTTTCTAAATGCACTGTAGGTTGCATTTGCCTTGTTATTTGTTTCTATACCGCCTTCTATACCAGCTTTTGTGTCCTTCATGCCCAACATTCCGGCACCCTTTGCCTTCAGTTTTTGGCCTATGTTCTTAAGTGCTCCAACTGGCTTTTCGTCCAATTGCTTTGATTCTGAAATAATATCGTATACTCGCATGTGTAAAGTCCAAATCGTTTTATGTATATATTTAGTCTTTGCATAGGTAATTAAATAATCGACTATGATCACTAGATATCAAGTTATCGATTCACAAGGAAATGTGAAAGATACGCTTAACTCACAAGAAGAAGTGGATTACTATGTACAGAACATGCGTGAACAATATCCGTATGAAGAAATAACTGTCAAAGAAATCAAAGTTAGCAGTATTCGTCCTGGACTCGGACGTGATCCTGATTTACATTAGTGGATTGATACTTCGTATCAATCGTGTTATCGCTATCGCTCAAACACATTTTATTTGATGTAATAATAAGTGCGAAGCACTTACGTTTCATGTAGATTGTTCAGTCAGACGGAACCTACTAGCGGTTCCATCTACCTCAAGCTTCATGTGAGTTCGCACAGCCGAGATCGGAAGTAGGTATTTTACTTGCTCCAGGGGCTCTGACCTTTCCCAACCTACGTCGACATTACGAAAAAACCGCTTTACCGCTTTTGCTACCGCAACCGCTTCGCGGATCTCTCGCTATCCCCCGCTTCGTTCCTTTGCAAGGGGTTTTTAGGAGCAACAGATTATTGGACTCGCTAGATTCCGAACATGGGTATCCATGTCCTCAAAGCGGATCGAGCTACCCCGATCAAACACTGTCCGTATATTGCCTATAATTTTTTGAGTTGTTCTCTTAGAATCTTTGAACCGCCTACCCGCACATTTATAATTCCGTTGTAGTATTCGTCTGTTTCTAGCACTCTGCGGTCAAACTGTTCCTTTGCCTCTAAATAGCTCATAGCGCCTCTGCTTTGACATAGATACAAGATCTCTCTTGTAAAGTTTTCTGATCCTAGTTGTTCAACATCAGCGAGCAAATGATCTGAGGAACCCCAGTAATCTCGCCAATCGCTTTCTATTTTGCTTCTTCTTTTGTTTTTTTTGCCTTTGAGTGGTGGGCGTGTTTTCTTAAATTTGGCTAGTTTCTTGCCTATATACTTTTTATTATTGGTCTTATTGGTTATTAGATATACGAATCCTTCGCAATCCTCTGGTAGTTCGTCTATATTTTCACCCTGATAAGTCCATAGCATATGGATACTTACCCTAGCCTATTCTTCTGGTGCCTCTTTCTTGGAATTATGCTTGTAATGTATCTCGTCCATACGTTCTTTTGCTAGTGATCTAATCTCTCTAAGCCATTTACGGCTTTCTCTATGAGTTCGTACGGAGTTTCTTGCCTCAAAGTTTTCGTTAGCCTTGAAGTATGCCATATATGCCTTGGTTAATTTATCATGTGTATCATCCATTTTGAGCTATTCCTATGATACGTTGTATCAAGCTGGCAAATCCAACCTGTCTCTGCATGGTTAATAATTCTTTTATACCTAATCCGCGGAAACTTTCAAGTGTTAAATTTGCTATTTCGCTTTTTTGTTCTCCATTCACAATATCTACAATTACTTTTGCTGTGCCTTTGGTCATGTATGATTCAGCATCATGCTTATATGTCATGGTCCCGTCATCATTTGCTTTACCCACTACCCAAAGACTACTTACACAACCTCTGATTTTATTTGCTTCTACTTTATGTTCGTTTGATAAAGGAGGAACTTCCTTGGCAAGATCAATTATATACTGTAATCTATCATGACCTTCTAAAGGAGACATTTCTTCGCCTCTTGATTTTATCTTATCTATTATCATTCATTATGTATTTCCACATCATTTTCATATGATGTGAATCCGTTTTCCTTCAATACCTTTAATACGTGTGTTACTCTTCCAACAAGTTCGTCTTTGTGTGATATAAGATAAACATTCTTTTCACGTTCACGACCCATTTTCTTCAATATGGCCAACGAATTTTCAACACCACTGGTATCCATACCTGAATCAACAAGCTCGTCAATGAACAGTAAGTTAATATTCTGATATAAACTCTCCCAAACATCGCGAAATGCGAAGCTCATTCCTAATATCAGTCTATTACGCTCACCTCTGGAAAGATTGTCAAAGTCAAGATCTTGTCCAAGCTGTGTAATTTCAACACTTAGGTCATTCATAAACACAACTTGATGGGGCAGACCTAGCTTGTCAAGATAATGTGTAAGCCTGTTGTTCAGATATGAAAGGTTTTGATCAATGATCTTCTTACGAATAAAGCTGTCTTTATTAGTAAGCAGTTTTAGTAAGAACTCTTGATGTTCTTTTAGATCATTGAATGCATTGATTGTTGACCAATCAATTTCTTGAATTCCTGTATTTGTTAAATCGTCAATCTGTTCTTGATAAGGATCAGTTTCAGTATTTGTATTTTGCAATGCTTGTTGTAGCTGTGCAACATTTTGTTTATGATCATAAACTTCTTTTATAGTTTCATAAAAGGTATCAGGGCGTCCATTTATATCGCCTATATCACTTAATTGATCTGTTGCAATTTTTAATTTGTCTGTTATTTCTTTTTGATAGGCCAGGGCATCTTCGAGCTCTTTGGCTTTTTTATCTTCAATTTCTTTGACCTTATCTTCTTGTAGCTCTTGACCACAAGCATAACAAACAGCGTTGTCAAGTTCTGATATATCCTTTGTTACTTTATCTACTGATTTATCTGCTCTTAGTAATGCAGACTCGAGTGTGGAAGTTTCTTTCTTAAGGTTATTTATTTTTGTGTTTAACTCTTCCCAGTTTTGTAGTTTTTCATGCTTGTCAAGTTCAGAATCTACATCAAGATGTTCTAACTCATCAATTCCCTTTTGTAATTTTTCAATATTTGTTTTCTTGGTAGATTCCCATGCACTTTGCTTTAGTTTTAAACTGTCAATAGTTTCTGTAATTCTTTCATTGCTTTGTTGTTGTGCATTTATTTTTGCATTTTCTTCTGTAATTGAATCTTTTGTTTCACGTATTTTTTCTTTTAGTTTTTCTGCTTTTTCTGAAAGTATTGTTATACCAAGTAACTGTTCAATGATATCTTTTTGATCGTTTACTTTCATGCTTAGGAAAGGTTCTGTATAAGTGTTCAATGCAAGAATGTGCTTGAACATGTTATGACTCATTCCAAGTAGTTCATTTATAGTTTCTTGTGTTTTTCTACTGTCACCTTGACTTTCGTCTATTAGTTCTTGTTCTTCATCATTTACAAAAAACTTTAGTACATTAGGACTTCTACCTCTTTCTACCTTATAATTTACATTATCTTTTTCAAATGTAAGTGTAACCAACATGCCTTTGTTGTTGGTTTTGTTAATTAAGTTATTTCTTTTGATATTTGTTAAAGCAACACCATATAAGGCGTAACTTAATGCGTTTATTATTGTGGTTTTACCAGTACCGTTTCTTGACCCCATATCATCACCACCTTGGTCAAGATTTTCACCAAGCACTAATGTTAATTGTTGTTTGTCAAAGTCAACAGCCTGGGTTTGATTACCCACACTCATAAAGTTTTTTACTGTTAAATTTTTTATCTTAATCATATTTCGTCATAAATCCTCAACAGCAAGTTCTTGTCGTATTGTTCTGTATCAATTGCAGTAATCTCCTTCGTGACAATCTGATCAACGCTTTCAAACTGACTTATATCAATGTCAGTGTGTATTTCTTCGTCCTGTTGGCTAGGAATTAGTGTTATTTCTCTACAGTCATAGTCGTTTACAAATGTTTCTTTAATAAAACTAGCTTCTTCGTATGATATTGGCAAGTCTAATGTAACTCTCAGATACATTTTATCTTTTAACAGTGTGTCTTTTTCATCTAAGAGTTTAGAAAGTTTTATTGTACGATACTTAGGACAATTTTCCCAGTTGATGTATTCTGGTTCTTTGTTATTTTCTTTATCAAGTATCATCATGCCACGTTCATCATCCCATGCATCTGCATAGTTGTGCGGAAATGCATTACCCATGTAATGAATTTTTCCTTGAACTTGCCTTTTATGAAAATGTCCACTGAACACATAATCTTGATGTTTGAAATGTTCAGCTCTTAGTTCACCGTGTTCTGGCATCTTTACCATTGCATTCATATAGAAGTGTGGTAATTCAAAATGTCCAAACATATACTTGGCTTTTATTTTAGAAATCTTTTTCCATTCTTCACCTACTAACCAAGGAACTAGAGCAACATTATCTTCTTCTACTATTTCATCAATATAAGTTATACCTGGAATATGTTTTCCAAACTCAAGAGAATAAATGTCTCGCTTATCTTTGTAATATAAGTCATGGTTACCAGCAAAGAAATAAAACTTATCAAATGCTTTTCCAAGTTTTTCTAAACATCTTGTTGTACTGTCAAGAGTCTGAACATTAATACTGTTTCTATTGTGATGCCAATCGCCACAAAAGATACCAGTTTCGCAGTTGTTTTCTTTTGCTTTTTGGATAAACCAATCTACAAATTCTTCACAATCCTGCAAATGAATTTTACTATTGGACTTTAAACCTAAATGGATGTCCGTAAATACCGCCGCTTTTTTAAACACTTCGCAATCCTTCCTTTGTCATTATAGCTTAAAAATTGTATAATGTCAAGACTTTTCGGACGAAGTGGTTGGAGTAGTTACTTCACCGTGTCTTTCTTTTGATCTTTCCCATTCACCTTGAGCTTGTCTTGTGTAACTAGGATTCATATTATTCATTTCTAGTATATCATCTCTAATGTTTTGGTTTCTTTTTTCAATATTGATTACTCTAACAAATGAATTAGTAACAGCCGCGGTGTAATATGCAAAAGGATTATTTGATTTTGATTCGTCAAACTGCAATCCAATTTGTGATAATTGTAAAATTGCTTGTCCTCGCATTTCGTCATTATAGGTATAACCCCTTACATTGCCTCTAGTAGCATACCTATCACACAGTTTCATCCACATCATAGCTAACTTATTTGTTGCCTGACCATGACCTTTGTTAAAGTAACCGTTTTCCATTCCGCCTTCCCAATGGCTCTTGCCTATGCATACGAGCTCATCCTTGTCGTTAAATTTATAATGTTGAAACGGAGGAAAATTTAATTTTACTTTTGTATCTGCAACTGTTTTCGGATTTTTCTTACGTCCTGGTTCTTCAGGTATATGATCAAAAGTCATAATTCTAAAGATCAAGTCATATTTGTCAATCTTTTTGTAATCTATGGCAAATTCTGCCAATTTTACTCTTTTGTTTTGTGCTTTTGCTTCTTCAAATGCTTCTTGCTGTAATCTCTTTGCCTTATTTCTTTTTGCTTCTGCTATAGTTCTAATGTTAACTTTGTCTTTACTAGGTAATATTATGTCATATTTTGCATACTCTGGGTCTGTATAACTACAGAAAGTATTTTTGGACCTTGCTATTTCTGCCAATATGTCCTTGTTGTTTAAGTAATTAATGCGTTTGTTCATGTTATCTCCAAGATTATATCATATTATAAACTACTCTGTTAATTTTGTCAACTAAATAATGTTATAGGAGATCCAATTATGCCAACACTTTTTAAAAACGGAGTCATTTCAAAAAATGGTAAAAACATGGGGGTGTCAGTACCACCTGACGGTACAAATGCATCAGGACAGAATACTGCCTCTGGAAATGTGCCAGATTTTTTAAGTGGAGGAGTAGACAAAGTCAAAGATATTGGACAAAAAATATTCAGTGGTGTTGGTGATACTGCTGAAAATTTCATGAGTAATATCCGTGGAAAGAATTTGCCAGGAAAAGCAACTGAAATATCATCAAAAGAGACAGCATACTGGGGATACGGAGATATCGAAGATCGAGATTGGCGTGTATCATTAAGCATGCCGGAACATAATGCATATAAACAGTCACCTTTAATGGAACCCCTTAGACAAACAGGTGGTAGAATGGTATTTCCTTATACGCCCACAATCATTCTTAGTCACTCTGCGAATTATAATCAAATTCAACCTATACATAATAATTATCCGTTCTTTGCATACAACAACTCACAAGTGGATCAACTTGTTATCACTGGACAGTTTTATTGTCAAAATGCTATAGAAGCAAGATATTGGATTGGTTGTTTACAGTATTTGAGATCAGTAACGAAAATGTCATACGGAGACGATACATTTGAAAAAAGTAATGTAGGTGCACCTCCTCCTATCGTAAAATTAAATGGATACGGAGATTATGTGTTTAAAAATGTTCCTGTGTTAATTACACAGTTTACAGTTGACCTACCAAATGAAGTAGATTATCTCGGCACAGGATTTGCTGGAGAAGATGTTGACGAAGAAGGAGGTCACATGGACGTAACTTGGGCACCTGCAGAATCACAATTTACAGTAACTTGTCAACCAGTATACAGCAGATCAAAAGTACAGAAATTTGATTATAGCACATTTGTTCAAGGTAGTGATATAAGCAAAGGATATATTTAATGAGTAGCAGTCCTTATTCTAAAACAAACACAACATTTGATAATACACTAGATATTTTGACAATCAGACCGGTGCCTGCATTTTCGAGTGATGCTTTATATACTATAGAGCCTCAATACCATCAAAGGCCAGATTTACTTGCTTTTGATTTATATAAAGATTCAAGACTTTGGTGGATATTCGCTCAAAGGAATTTAGATGTAATGGAAGATCCTATTTACGACTTAACAGCAGGAAAACAAATTTATCTCCCTCAAGCAGACAAAGTCAAAGAAACCTTAGGAGATTAAAATGGCCCAAGGGTATGTTTACTCAGGCACAGGTAGAAACAGAAAGTTTGTCAGAGACAGTAACGGCAATCCCGTTAGATCTGGCAAGGTAGAAAAAGAAGAACCAAAAAAGCAACTCACTCCTGAAGAACAAGAAGCAGGACGTCAACAATGGAATAGTTTAGTAGACGCAGGTGTTGTTCCGGCAGGACTTTATGTAGGCAAAGATGGAAGTCTTGGAAAGACTAATGTAATTAAACCTGCCGCTGTAAAAGAAGAAAGCAGTGTTGTTGGTGATACAGATACAGTTTATCAAGACGCTATCTTAAAAGCCGCCGCTAAAAAAATTACAGAGACTTTTGAGGGGAATACTCTTCCTCTTCCTAATGAATTAGAAAAATTTGCATCAATAAATCATATTTTTAGCTTTGGTTGTATTTCAAACGCCGAACTTAATTTTCCAGATAAAACATATAGAGTCAACGGACTACGTGCTGGCCAACAAGTTTTAAGAAGCGGAGGTATAGGAAATAAAAAACCACGCACCTATGCAGAAAAAGTTTACGGGACAGATACTGAATATTTTATAGATGAAGTGGAAATTGGAACATATATTGCTCCAAACCCTAAAAGTAGAGGTACAAACTTTTTTCAAATTAGTTTCAAGGTTACAGAACCTTACAGCATGGGACAGTTATTACAAACTATGCAGATTTGTGCAAGGAATGCCGGACATCAAAACTATCTTGAATCACCTTGGTTACTAATACTTGAAACCATAGGATATGATGATAATCAAAATATAATACAAGGACCAAAAAGGATCTTTCCAATGAAGGTAGTATCAGTAAACTTCAATGTTACTACTGAGGGAGCAGTGTATGATTTTGTTTGTAGTGCGTTTAATGATGAAGCATTTACGGATCAAGCTCAAGGACTTATGGTTAATGTAAACATATCAGGAAGAACTGTAGAAGAAATATTACAGTCTGGACTCAACAGTTTATCAACAGCAATTAACACAGCAAAATTAAATGCACAGAAGGAATCTAAAAATCCTAAAATTGATACGGATGAATACATAATTATTTTTCCAAAAGAACAAGCAAGTAAAGATTTTGCAAATGAATTTGGCACTACAGACACAAGTGCAAAAATTGGTGATATAGCACAAAAAGAATTTACAGACGAACAACTAGATGATGCACTAACCACAGCAGATACAACACTAGCAAATCTTATGGACGATACAGGAAGAAAATATGTCACTAAATTTGCAAAAAAGAAATTTGTAGAAAACCAACTTGGCTTTAGTGTTGAAAGAAGTAATCTAAGTGAAGCATTAAAGAAAAAATTTACAGGCATTGGCGGTGAGGTAAATGAAATAGGAACACAAAAAATACTAACCAAAGATAGTCTAAGTCCAGGTAATATGAATTTTGGACTTTCTCAGTTTGCTTATAATAAAGACACAAATATAATTGAACGTCAAGGTGTAAAAATAGATAAGACCGGAAGATCAATACAATTTAGAGCAGGCACAAAAATACAAAAAATTATAGAAGAGATTGTTCTTTTAAGTGATTACGGAAACAAAATTACTGACAAAGGCGTAACAGCAAAACCAAATGGAATGATTGATTGGTTTAGAATACAATCAAATGTTTTTCAATTGGATAGTCCTGAACACGAATCAATATATGGTCGTCCGCCTAGAATTTATGTTTTTAGAGTTACACCTTATGAAGTACATAAAAGTGTATTCCAAATGCCAAATGACCCTCCTCCAGGATATGCAGAATTAGAAAAAGAAGCTGTAAAGCATTACAACTACATGTACACAGGACAAAACAAAGATATACTAGAATTTGATTTACAATTTAACAATGCTTTTTACGCCGCAATTAGTAGTGCAAACAACGCTTTAAGTACTAAAGCAAGTGAAAAAGGTAAAGACAAAAAAGAAACTGAATATGAAGCTACAGGAGAAATCAAAACTCAGTACAACGAAGCACAAAAAGCTCTGCATGATAATGCTCCGTCAAACTCAGAATCAGGAGGAGCCACAGCTGAAGGACCAGAACAAAGAATTGCAAGAGCTTTCAATGAAGCTGTTATGAACAGTGATGCTGATTTAATCACAGGAACTATGACCATAATGGGTGATCCTTATTTTCTTGCAGATAGTGGTGTAGGAAATTTCAATAGTGAAGCTACAAAATTTTTAAATTTAAATGCAGACGGTTCAATGAATCACAGCAGTAGCCAAGTTGACGTTTTAATTAATTTTAGAACTCCATTGGATATTACACAACAAGGACCACAGTTTGCAGGAAGTGCAATCGGAGTTAAGGATTTCAGTGGTCTTTATCAGGTAATTAGTGTTAATAATAGTTTTAGACAAAATGAATTTACTCAAGAATTACAAATGGTAAGACGTAAGAATTATCAGATGAAAGATGCACAAACTTTGATTACAGAAAAACAGCAAGAAGTTAAAAAGAAATATGATGCGGCTGTTGCGGCGGCGAAAAAAGACGGTGACAAATATGATGTTGCTTTTGCGAAAGCTGATAAAAATGCTGACGGAAAACTTACTCTTGCAGAAGAAAGAGAATTTGCAACATTGGTTGGTGTAGATTCAGATGAATTTAAAAATGCAAAAATTAAAGCAACAGGTCAAGCAGATGAAGCAAGAGCAAAAGACAAGGAAGCCAAAAAGAAAGCTGAACTTGATGCTAAGAACAAACAGATAGAATCAACCGGCGGCGGAAATTTAAGATTAAACAGGGATGGCACTACAAGAGGTAGAGGACTTTAATGGCTAATTTAAAAAGAACAATAGGAGCAATGTCAAGAAAAATGCCTCCTGGTCCGTATGTGGCCAAGGTAGTCAGTCATCTTGATCCAAGAAGAGGCGGTGCATTAAGAGTAGAACTTTTATCAAATGTTACTGAAGGAAACAAAAGTTTAGAACCAGGAGAACTTTTTACAGCAAGATATTGCATGCCATTTTATGGTGTAACCAATGTAGAAACCAATACTAAAAATTTAGATTATAGTGCAAGTCAACAAAGCTATGGCTTTTGGGCTGTACCTCCTGATCCAGGCACAAAGGTTCTTGTAATATTTGCAGAAGGTCAATCCAATCAAGCGTATTGGATTGGTTGTATTCAAGATGAATTTATGAACTATCAGGTTCCACAAGGACAACCTGTAGATAAACCAGAAAACATTATACAAGACCAATTACCTAATGATTTAAAAAACAAAAGATTACCAGTTGGCGAATACAATAAAAAAAGAAACGATCTAAGAGGAGATGACCCAGATAAGTTCCGTAAGCCACACAATCCTTTTTATACTAGAGCAGTAGCAACACAAGGATTAATAAATGATGTAAACAGAGGACAATCAACTGCAAGTGCAAGAAGAGATGTTCCTAATACTGTATTTGGAATGAACAGTCCTGGACCTTTAGATAGGTCAGATGGTGCACCAAAAGGTACATACGGTGAACAAGGAAGATCAATTCAATATCCAAGAAGTAGACTAGGTGGATCTAGCTTTGTAATGGATGACGGTGATCAAGAAATATTTAGACAAGGAAATCCTGGAACAACAGGTTCTGTTTATTATGATTTAGGAGCAGAACCTAAAAATAATTCTAAGGTTGATAAATCATTTCCATACGGCGATTCATTAAGATTTAGAACGCGAACAGGTCATCAAATTTTAATGCATAACTCCGAGGATCTTATATACATAGGAAATTCTTCAGGCAGTGCCTGGGTAGAATTAACGTCAAACGGTAAAATAGATATCTACGCAAATGACAGTATAAACATTAGAACTGAAACAGACCTCAATATAACAGCTGATAGGGACATCAATATTAGGGCAGGTAGAGACTATAACCTAACAACCGGTAGAGATAAGAAAGAGAACATAGGTGTAAACAATGATGTGATTATTGGTCAAAATGATACTAAAAATGTTGGAGTTAATCAAGATTTAAGAGTAAGTGGATCTAGACAAAAAGCAATTGGAGCAGATGAGGATGTTCAAATAGCTGGCACACAAAGATCTACAATTTCAGGAGACTATAATTTACAGGTTAGCCAAGACGGTCATATTGCCGTTAACGCAAACTTCCACAGTAAAGTAGTAGGAGATTATAGACAAACAGTAAATGGTAGCTTTAATTTGAATACAGTAGGAGACAATAAACTTACAAGTGGTTTGAATACACAAATTAAAAGTTCCCTTCGTAATAAAATGGATGCAGGAGTTGATACAGAAATACTGTCAGGAGGATTTCATATAGAAACTGCATCACAAATACACATGAATAGCAGTCCTGTTGCAACAGCTTCAGATACAGCAGATTCAATTGGTGATACATTTACAAAACCTGCTACAGAAGAATCAGTTGATGATAGCGATCAAGTTTTAGACAAAGACGGAAATCCTATTGCAGACTTACGTGTGACAGCAGATGCCACAAGAGCAGTTGAAGCCAAAGAAGCAAACACTCCAAGACGTGTGCCATTGCATGAACCTTGGCCAGAACACGAAAACTTGAATCCGTCTGCACATACTTCAGGCGAGACGGAAGCAATTATACAATCATCTCCTTCACTAAGACGTTCGTCACCAACGTTAGAAAAAGAATCAGACATGCCTGAACGTAACAGTACTTCGGGTGTATTTAGAGCAGGTGACACAGATCCAGCAGTGGTAGATATAAACAAGGTATTCAAGACTAATGATGACGGAGAGGTCGGAGCATTACCAGCAGAGCCAATATCAAGACGTGAGTCACAAAGATTTTTCTTAAGTGAACTTATTAAAGGCTTAGGCTTAGATCCTGTGGAGGCATTAAAAAGCGGAGCTGTTGGAGGAGCCGGAGAAGCATTAGCTATGGCATGTGCTCAGATTAAAGCAGAAAGTAATTATGAACCACAAAGTGAAAATTTAAATTACAGTGCGAAAGGTTTACGAGCAACATTTAAAATGTTTAGAAAGCCAGGGGGATTTGAATTGTCTGAACAGCTTCATCGTAAGCCTGTTGAAATAGGTAGCGTGGTTTATGGAAGTAGAATGGGCAATGGTGGTCCTGAAACTGGAGACGGATGGAGATACAGAGGACGTGGCTTGATTCAAATTACAGGTACAGACAACTATAAATTATATGGAGGATATGCCGGAGTAGACATTTATAACAATCCAGAGTTAGCTAATGATCCTAAGAATGCTTGTAAGTTAGCAGTAGCTTATCTTACAAAACCACCTAAGGCAAGATTTATTACTTGGACAGATACTGATTTTACTTCTCTAGCAAAACAATTTAAAAATGCAGTAGGATATGCTGACCCATCTGGAAGCAAGACTGTTGAAAGAAGAAAATTAGGACAAGGTATTTGGCAACAAATTAAAAATGGTGATCTTACACCATTACCGGATGTATCATCGCCAACACCGATGGGTACAGGAACAGGACAGGTTATATAATGCCAGGAATTCACATACACGGACATGTTAGAACTTGCGGTGGAACAACAGTTGTTTCAGGACAAAGCAATGTATATGTCGAAACACAATTAGTATCAGTAGATCAAGACCAAAATAGTCACGGCTCTGGTAACCTTTCAGCAGGATCTAACAATGTATTCATAAATGGCAAAGCAGTTGTAAATCATACGCCAGATACCGCTAGTGCTGATGATCTTTGTCCAGCTCCTGGACATTGTAATCCAGATACAGATCAAGGAAGTGGCACAGTTTTTGTGGGTGATTAGGCAGGATAAATATTAATATGGCACAGAACTTATACAAAGAAATATCGATTACACCAAAAAGAAGACCAGAACCACCTGTCAAACAAAAAGCATACAGAGGGTTTAGCACGGTAAATCCTGAGAACAACAGTTTTCAGCAGTATGATTTGTCTTTAATCAAACAAGACTTACTGAATCATTTCAACATACGCCAAGGTGAAAAGATAAACAATCCTGCATTTGGTTGCATTATATGGGACGCTTTGTATGAACCACTTACTACAGAACTAAAAGATGCAATTACAGAAAATGTTACAAATATTGTAAATTTTGACCCAAGAACACAAGCCACAGCAGTAAGTGTAACAGAATTTGAAAAAGGAATTCAAATAGAATGTACATTACTGTATAAGGATTATAACATTAGCGAAAACTTACGTTTACAGTTTGATAAAGACATCGGTCTTCTGTGATAGAATTAACCGCTAGTATTATTAAATATCATAAATACTGTAAGTTAAGATAAAGGATTACTGATGTCATCTACCGATAGACAAAATAGACTATTACTAGCTGAGGATTGGCGTAAAATCTATCAAAGTTTTAGAAACGCTGAATTCAAAAGTTATGATTTTGATACCCTTAGAAGGGCAATGATTACCTATCTAAGGAATAATTATCCTGAAGATTTCAACGATTACATTGAAACTTCTGAATATCTTGCGTTAATTGACATCATTGCATTTCTTGGACAAAATATTGCATATAGAGTTGATCTTAATGCAAGAGAAAATTATTTAGAATTAGCAGAACGTAGAGAATCTGTTTTAAGATTAGCTAGACTTTTATCATACAACCCAAAAAGAAACCAAGCGGCGAATGGACTGCTAAAATTTGAGACTGTCACTACAACAGAAAGTGTAGTAGATAGCAACGGAACAAATTTAGCAGAACAAACAATTACTTGGAATGATCCTTCCAACGCAAATTGGGCAGAGCAATTTCAACGGGTTTTAAATTCTGCTTTACCTGAAAACAATATTATAGGAAAGCCAGGAAAGTCTACGCAACTTAATGGTGTGTTAACACAATCTTATAGATTCAATTCTTCAAGTGCAGATGTTCCAGTATTCAGTTTCAGTAAAGGAGTAAACGGACTTCCTACTACTTTTGAAATAGTATCAACTGATATAAATTTAGATAAAGATATAATCCAAGAAGAAATTCCATTACCAGGAAATCAAGTTTCGTTCTTGTATAGAGAAGATGGCAGAGGAAACGGAAGTAGTAACACAGGTTACTTTATGCATTTTAGACAAGGTTCTTTGAATTCTGGAGAGTTCAACGTAGACAGTCCAAGTGCTAATCAAAGAATAAACATCGAAGCTTCTAACATTAACGACACTGATGTCTGGTTGTATAAACTAGATGGAAACGGACAAGTTGAAAAATTATGGACGAAAGTTGATGCTATCGAAGGCAACAACGCAATCTACAATGGATTAGCAAAAAATATTAGAGACTTTTACGTTGTACAAACGAGGAAAGATGATGAAATAACTTTTGTGTTTGCGGACGGAACTTTTGGTAATGTGCCAAATGGATTGTTTAGAACTTTTTATAGACAAAGTGCAAACAGATCTATGCGTATATCTCCTGAAGAATTAACTGATATTGATTTAAGCATAGACTATGTTAGTAAGTCAGGTAAATTAGAAACTTTGACATTAGGTTTAGAATTAAAAGATGTTGTTACAAATGCTAGTATAACAGAAACAAGTGCTAGTATTAGAACAAATGCACCACAAACTTACTACACACAAAATAGAATGATAACAGGTGAGGATTATAATATTGCTCCACTTACATCTAATCAGGAAATTGTAAAAGTAAAATCAACCAATAGAATTTCAAGTGGTATTAGTAGATATTTTGATTTAAAAGATGTGACTGGAAAATATTCTAGCACAAACCTATACGGATCAGATGGTATACTTTATAGAGAATCTTATGTAGCTAAAAATAGTTTTACATTTAGTAATCAAACTGATATAGAAGGACAGATTGAAAACCTAATTTTACCTACCATACAAAGCAGAGCAGTAAGTAATTTTTATTTTAGTAACTATGCAAAAATTATTGTTAGTGATCTAAATGCAGTTTGGGTACAAAGTACAAAATCTACTAATCAATCAACAGGATTTTTAAACAGTGCTAGTAACAATCCATATCAAGTTGGAGCGTTTACAGGAGGTTCTTTAAAATATGTTGAAGCTGGTGCATTATTAAAATTTGTACCACCAGCAGGATTTTATTTTATAGGTCAAGGAGAACTGACTAGCGATGCAACTGCAAAAGGTGCAAGCAGTTACAAATGGGTAAAAGTTATTAGTGTAAGTGGTGCAGGAACATCAGTTGATACAACAACTGGACAAGGACCTATAGTGTTTAATGAAATACTACCAAAAAATAGTGTGCTTGAAGAAGTAAAACCTAAACTTGTTAAAGATATTACAAGTGATGTAAGATCGCAAATAATTGATCAAGTCTTTGCATATAAAACTTTTGGATTAAGATATGATCAAGTCAATAGAATTTGGCGTGTAATTATTAATGAGAACCTAAATATTTACGATACATTTAGTAACGGTAAAACAGGTGATGTAACAAATAACCAATTAGATGCTAGTTGGATAATTCTATTTGAAACGAATGGTGAAAAGTATACAGTCACTAACAGAGGATTAAGATACATCTTTGAAAGTGATAAAGAATTATCTTTTTATTATGACGGACAAAATAAAATTTATGATTCTGCAACAGGACAATTAGTAAAAGACAAAATTAGTATTATGAATTTTAATACTGTACCAGATGGTTTACAAAATTTTAATAATGACATCAATTGGGAAATAGTAAAAGAATATAGAAATCTAGATGGATACGTGAATAGCAAAAAAGTAGAAGTCAGCTTTTTTGATCTTAATGACGACGGATCAATTGACGATCCAGATATTTTTGATAATGTTGTTGCTCCTGAAACAAATAGCTTAACAAAATACATTTTCTTAAAAAGAGAACTTTCTGATCAAGGATTTAACAAATACAATTACTATGATAGAGGATCTGAAATTATTGTAAAATCTAGCGAGGTTGAAATAGGTGCATATACCCAATACGAAAACGATCCAACAATATTCTATATTGTAGATCAAAATAATTTTAAAATATTAAGCGGTGGTAGTTTAAGTTTGACAAGTGATTATACTGCATTTGTTGGTAGAGATAATTTAAAATTTCATTACATTCATAGTGCTGATGAAAGCAATAGAATAGATCCAAGTGTATCTAATATAATTGATGTATACATGCTTACAAAAAGTTATGACAGTGCCTTTAGAAGTTATTTAGACGGAACAAGTAGCGTGAAACCTTTACCGCCTAGCGTTGATTCTTTGTTTCAACAATACGGACAAAATATTAACAAGATCAAATCAATAAGCGATGAAGTAATTTACCATCCCGCAAAATACAAAATTCTTTTTGGAAGTAAAGCAGAAGAAAATCTACAGGCAGTTTTTAAAGTTGTAAAAAACACAGAGAATGTAGTTAATAATAATGATATTAAAGTAAGAGTAATTTCTGCAATTAATTCTTATTTCTCTTTACAAAATTGGGAATTTGGAGAAACTTTTCATTTTACTGAAATGGCAACATTTGTAATGAATGCAATGGCGCCAGACTTGTTAAACTTTTTAATTGTGCCTAAACAAGGTACATTAACTTTTGGTAGCTTGTACGAAATAAAAAGTGAAAACGATGAAATATTTGTAAGTGATGCAAAAGTTGCAGATGTTGAAATTATTGATTCTGTTACAGCGTCAAGAATACAAGCCGCTGGAAATGTTGTATCAGCAACTAATACAAATAATACAGGTATACAAAGCCAGGCATTAAGCGTAACAACTACTTCAACTACATCCACAACTACGTCCTCATCTACTCCGTCAACTTCAAGTACAAGTACATCAAGCAGTAATCAATCTAGCACAGGATCTGGATCAAGCGGAGGCGGTAGCAGTTCTGGAGGCGGTGGTAGTTCCGGAGGAGGAGGTTCAAGCGGCGGTGGCGGCGGAGGCTATGGATACTAATGGCGCAAGACGAAAAACCAATCCAGACTGGAAAAGATGAAAAAAGAGAAGTAGCATCTTTACTTCCTAGATACTTTAGAACCACTGCAAACAGAAAGTTTCTAAGTAGCACACTTGATCAAATGATGCAACCAGGTGTCATTGAGAAAGTAGACGGCTTTATAGGAAGACGTGATGCAAAAGCATTCAAGGCTGATGACAACTACCTGTCTGACGTATCCGATGATAGAGAAAATTATCAATTAGAACCTGTAGCTACAATTACAGACGATCTAGGTAATAATACATTATATAGAGATTATAGAGATTATGTAAACAGTGCTAAAATTAGAAATGCAGATACAAGCAATCATAGTCTTTTAAATAGCCAAGAATACTATGCTTGGGAACCACACATTGATTGGGATAAGTTTACAAATTTTAGAGAGTATTATTGGTTACCTACTGGTCCTAACAGCATTCCTGTTTATGGTACAGCAAGAGATATAGAAAGCACATTCAAGGTTACAAAACAAAATAATGTAGATAATGACGCCTACGCTTTCTCTGAGGAAAATATTGTTAGCAATCCAACACTTACATTATACAAAGGACAATCATATACATTTGATATAAATGCTACAGACATGCCGTTTAGCATTAGGACATCTATTAATGTTGACGATGATTCTAATCTTTACAATGAAGGAGTAAGCCAACAAAAAATTGAAAATGGAAAGATTACTTGGAAGATTGATTTAGAAGCTCCTGATAGTTTATATTATGTTAATGGAAATGATATAGAAGCAAGCGGATTAATAATCATTAAAAATATAATAGACAATACTTTTTTAGATGTAGACTTAGATATTGTAGGTAAGAAAACCTACAAAATGCAAAACGGATACGAGTTATCCAATGGAATGAAGTTAGAATTTTTTGGAGATGTATCTCCCTCTAAATATGGAGAAGGCACTTGGTACGTTGAAGGAGTAGGAGATAGTATAAAACTAATAGCTGAAAGTGATTTGAGTGTTAGTGCAGGCTATCTAAGTGATATTAAAACACAATTTGATGGACAAGCATTTGATGCTTTACCATTTGACGATGCATTATCATACACAAACCAAAAAGATTATATTGTCATTAACAAAGGATCTAAAGATAGAAACCAATGGAGTAGATATAACTTATGGACTCATAAATCTGTAATTGAAACAACTAGTGCAATTAATAACACAGCGGTAACTATTGATCAACAATTTAGAGCTACAAGACCTATTATTGAATTTGAAGCTGGATTAAAACTGTATAACTTTGGTACAGAAGCAAAGACAGCAGTTGATCTTGTAGATACTGTGACAACAGATGTGTTTTCTGATATTGAAGGTCAAGTTGGTTACTTTGTTGACGGCACAGAACTAGTAACAGGTATGCGTGTTTTATTTACTGCTGACCCAGACTCTCTTGTAAACGGAAAAATTTATACGGTAACATTTATAAATCAAAATGGTACAAATCAAATTGCCCTTAAAGAAACTACAGATACCACACCATTATTAAATCAAACTGTGTTGGTAAAAGCAGGTACAAATTTTAGGGGAACAATTTTTTACTATGATGGAACTAGTTGGAAGCAAGGTCAAAACAAAACTGGTATTAACCAAGCGCCTGTTTTTGATCTGTATAATGATGCAGGTACACCACTTTCATCTTTAGAAGGAAGTACTTTTGCAGGTAATAAGATTTTTTCTTATAAAACTGGTGTCGGATCTAACGACACTGAATTAGGTTTTCCTTTATCTTATAGAACGATTGAGAACAGTGGTGATATAACCTTTGATTTTAATTTACTGAATGATACATATCAATATGATGTATTGACAGATGTTTTGACAGTAAAAACAGATACAGCATTACTTAGAAAATATACAGCCAGAACAACTTTTTCTAGCGTATCGGGTTGGAAAAAAGCTCCTATGTTATCAGAGCAACCAGTTGTGTTGCAATACGTGTCAGGGCCAAGGACAAACAATTTTATTATAGATTGTTATCTGCGAAGCGGCGATCTAAATGATTTGAAAGTAAAAATTTATGTTGATAATGTAAGAATGTATGACACAACTGATTATACTATTTTTAGACAAAATGGTTATGCATACATTAAGTTCAACACTGATTTACAACTAAATCAAAAAGTAGTTATAGAATCAACATCTGCAACTTCAAAAAATCATAGAGGCTATTACAAGTTTCCTATTAACTTTGAAAAAAATCCTATGAACGAAAACGTAGTTGATTTTACGTTTGGTGAGGTTTTAGATCATGTAAGCAGTATAGTTGATAATGTAAATGATTTTACAGGAAGTTTTCCAGGAGTTGGAAATTTAAGAGACTTAGGTCCGGTATCGCAATTTGGATTGCGTTTTGTACAACATTCTGGACCAATTAATCTTGCTTTGTTTAATTTAACAAGCAAAGATTACAATATGATAAAGGCAATTGAATATTCTGGTAGAGAATATATCAAACAAAAAAGAGAATTTCTAAGAATAGCAAATGAACTAGGTTTTGAATCAGATGATAAAACGCATGTAGATAAAATTTTATTAGAACTTACTAAGACTAGAGGCACAAAGGATCCTTTTTATTTTAGCGACATGATTCCATTTGGTGGAGACACAGTTCAAGAATATGAAATAGAAGATACAAGTCAAACAATTTTTAATCTTACAAGAACTGTATCATTTACAAATCTAAATGAAAACGCTGTATTGATATATCTTAATCTTGAACAATTAATAAAGGACAAAGATTATACTTTAAGCACAGATGGCTTTGTAACTATAACAACAAATATTAAAGCAGGCGACAAAATCAAGATCGTAGAATACGAAACTACCGATGGTTGTTGGATACCTCCTACGCCAACTAAATTAGGATTATATCCTAAGTACCAACCACAGATATTTTTAGACGACACTTATATCTCAACAATACCAGACAGTACAGGACCTTATAAAATTTACGGTATTGATTCTACAACTACCAAAGGATATAAAAACAAGCTAGGTTGGTTCTATCCATTGTTTACTGATGAAACTTCAGCACAGGCATTTGATAAAAACAATGGCGGAACAGGACTTGCTCATACTCACAAGTTTGATGGCCATAACAGAATTTTCTTCATGCCAAATTCTTCCATGAGTCATGCTACTGGCGACACTATAGAATATCCTGAATGGGAAGTTGCGAAACCTGTGCTTCAAGGTCATGATGGATCTATATGGAGATGCTTTGGTGATTTTAGAGATAAGTTGTTGTTGGAATATGAAAAAAGAATTTACAATAATTTAAAAATATCTTATGATGAAAACGTAATAGATTTAGCAGACTTTATTGAAACTGATTTTAGACCAACTGGATTTACTAGAAAAAATATTAGCAAGGTAATTATATCTGAATTTAACGCTTGGTTAGAAACTGTAGGAGTTCCAGATTATTCTACAAATAAAGTTTTCACTAGGGGTAATAGTTTTACATATAATTATTCTTACTTTGGTAATCCATACAATAAACCACTTCCAGGATTTTGGAGATCAATTTATAAAGATATTTTCAACACAGATAGACCTCACACTCATCCTTGGGAAATATTAGGATATAAATTAAAGCCAGACTGGTTTGACGATGTGTACGGTCCTGCACCTTATACAAGAAATAATAATTTACTATGGCAAGATTTAAGCAAAGGTATAGTTAGAGAGCCTAATAAAAAAATTGTTTACAGAAATAAATTTAAAAATAGTGATATTTTAAAATATATTCCAGTTGATAAAAATGGAGATCTGTTGAGTCCTGCAGAAATTGGTTATGCACAGGGAGGAGTTGATAGCACATACGGAATAGATTTTAGATTTGGTGATGAAGGACCTGTAGAAACTGCTTGGAGAAGAAGTTCTCATTATCCGTTTGCACTAGTAAAGGCTTGGTCATTACTACAACCTGCACAGTATTTTGGGCTTGCATTTGACAGAAGTAGAATTGCTAGAAATGAAGCAGACCAATTAGTAAGAACCGATACGTCAAAAAGAATTGAATTGTCAACACTACAGTTTCCTAATAGTGCAAACGATCAAAATAGAGTTTTAACAGCTGGCCTTGTAAACTACATGCAAGGATATTTGTCTGCAAATGAAACGTTACGATTTAACGAATATTCAAATAAACTAAAACGCATAGAAAACAAGTTAGGTTGTAAGATTGGTGGATTTACACAAAAAAATAAATTTAGACTTATACTTGATAGTAGAACACCTACAAATGAAGGTAATATTTTTATTCCGGAAGAAAATTACAATATAGTCTTAACAAAAAGTGTTCCTACTAATGTATATTCTTATAGTGGTGTCATTGTAGAAAAATTACCAAGAGGTTTTAAAGTATCAGGTTACGACAAAGATAGTCCAACATTCAAAACATATCCTGTTCTAAAGAAAGCAACTGATCAAGTAGTTAACATTGGTGGTATAAGTGAAAACTTCTTAACATGGTCAACAGGAAAAGTATATGAACCTGGACAAGTTGTTGACTTCAAAGGCACATATTATAGAGTGAAAATTGGTCATACTAGTAGTGATGCTTTTAATACAGATAATTTTCAACAAATGGCAGACCTTCCAACAGAAGGTGGAGCCAATGCTACATTTGCTACTAACTTTGACAACGAAATTTTTGAAGTCAGCTACGGTACAGTATTTCCAGAGATACAAGATGTAGTAGATTTCATGCTTGGTTATCAAGAATACCTACAAAGTTCAGGATTTATTTTTGACACATATAATAAAACACTGCAAGAAATTGAGAACTGGAAATTAAGTTGTAAAGAGTTTATGTTTTGGACTACGCAGAATTGGGGCGAAGGTGCTGTATTAACAATCAGTCCTAGTGCTAGACAAATTGCATTTACAAATCCATTTGCAGTGGTTGATGATATCTATGATAATTTTTATGATTACAGTCTTTTGAAAGCAGACGGTAAAAGATTACTTGCAGATTTTGCAACAACAGAAAGAGATACAACAAACGATTTTGGAATGTATGTTAAGAATACTCAAGAAGGAATATATCATTTAAAAATTCCTACAGTGCAAACTGAACATGCAATTATTATTGATAACCAAACAGTATTCAATGATAAAATTTATACCAGACCACAAGGATATAGACAAGAAAGAATCAAGGTAAAAGGATATAAAAGTGATGGCTGGAATGGAGGCTTAAATGTTCCAGGATTTATTTTCTCAGATGCAACAGTATACGAATGGACAGCTTGGCAAGATTATAAAATTGGTGATTTAGTAAAATATAAGCAGTATTTTTATGTCGCTAATAGAAACATTGCAGGCTCTAGCGTATTTAATGATAGGGCATTTGTACTGTTAAACGGAAAACCTAAGTCAGAACTTCTTCCTAATTTTGATTACAAAGCAAAACAATTCGAAGATTTTTACGATTTAGATAGTGATAACTTTGATATAGAACAACAAAAACTTGCTCAGCATTTAATAGGATATCAAAAAAGAAAATATTTAGAAAACATTATTCCAGATGATGTTAGTCAGTACAAATTTTTCCAAGGTATGATTCAGGACAAAGGTACCAAAAATGTTCTTACAAAATTATTTGATAAATTAGGAAGCATCAACAAAGATAGCATAGAATTTTTTGAAGAATGGGCAGTAAGGGTAGGACGTTACGGTGCAACTGAAGGTACTGATACTTTTGAAGTTTTATTGGATGAAAGTAAGTATAGATTAGAACCGCAAACAGTTGAACTAGTTGATGTAGTACCTCCACAGGACACATCATTAGTGTATAAAATTGATAGGAATAATGTTTACGTCAAATCTAAAAATTATGACCATAAGCCTTTACCTACAAAGTATTTTAATGATGATAATATTTTTGTACCATCAGCAGGATATGTTAATCCAACAGACGTGTACACAAGTATTTTAAATTATTCACAACTTAAAGATCAAGATATTACAACTTTACAAGCAGGATCTTACATTTGGACTGCACTTGAAAAAGATCAAATAAATTGGGCAGTTTACAAATACATGGCTACCGATTTGAAAGTACAATCAGTTACTGGTACCCAGAATGATGTATTTCAACTTACTTTAAATAACGAACCTGATTTTGAAATAGGAGATGTTATTGGAATCAAAGATGTTAACGATGAAACTGACGGATTTTACACAGTCAATAAAATACAATTGAATGTATTATCCCTAGATTCAATAGACAGCATATCAGACTCAACAGCAGATTACACAGGTGAAGGATTCTTAACCAAGTATAAAAAAGTAAGAGTTTCAAATCTTACTGAAGCAAATGAAAACATAAAAGACGGAGGTATTACTCCGTTCTCATTAACAGGAAGTTCCGCGGCTGGCCAAACTATATGGGTAGATGATGACGACACAGGTAAATGGATTGTTTTAAAAAGTAAACAGGTATATGAACTTAAACCTAATATTTTGAATACAACAGCAGGATTATTAGATAGCACTCAAAAAGATTTTGGATCAAGTGTAAGTGTAAGTCAGGATAATAATACTGTAGCAATTACAGCACCTAAAGATTTAAATGGCAGTGTTTATGTCTTTACGAGGCCTAGTGATAATACAGAATTAGGATTATTACAACAAATAGACGAACAGGCTTTCTTATATGATAGTAATGGTGGGTTTGGAACCAGTGTTTCTATCACACCTGATGGAAAATATCTTGCTATAGGGTCACCAAATGCATCAAATGTTAAATCAAAATTAAAAGGCGACTATGTCAATACAGAAGCATACGCTTCAGGAGATATAGTTTTATATAGTGATCAACTTTGGAGAGCAAAAAGAAATGTAACAGCAGATGCAATACAGACTTTTGAAAGTCATGCATCTAATCAACAAAGTATATCAGACGATTACAATGCAGAAACATCACAATATCCTGAAATAGTATTCATGATGCGTGGAAACTATAGTATGCCTACAGAAGCAACAGATCACGTTTTAATCAGAGCTGAAAAAGAACAATGGGAAGGAACCAAGCCAGGTGATAAACTTACACTGAAATGGAATCAGTTTACAACAACATCAGCAGGAGGAGTATTGCCTTTCAACGGAGATCCTATTTTAAATGCAAACTTCTTTAACGGACAACATATCATTGTTGGTAAAGTTAAAATGGTTGTTGAAATTGTTAGTGCTTTGGCAACTCCTGATGTTGGCGACGAAATAACTACTGATACAGCAAGAGCAAAAGTACAATACAGATTTATTGACAATGATAACAGGCTGATTCTTTACCTAAATGATGTAAATGGTCAACTAGAAACTTCTGGAACAATATTACAAAATAATATTACAATAGGAACTTATAATGCAGTCAACCATATTGCTGACAACTATCATACAGGTTGGTGGTACATAAATGTTGGAACATCATTTAACAGTACAAATTTACAAGAGACAAAGCCAAATCTAGTCGTACAAAATATTACACTCGAAGGCGATACTACAAACGATCCTGCTTTTACAAATATTCTTGATACTAAACAAAGCGAAGATATTGTAAACAATCCAACTAGAGCAAGTTATTACGCTGTTCTAAGTCACCAGCAAGGAGCAACTGAAATAAACCTCTTAGATTCAAGGTGGGTAATTAGAACAGAATTAGCACACGGAAATAGTTTAACAGTTGGAGATAAATTTAGAACCTGGATAAACGACATATATGTAAGCGGAGTAAGACAAGATCCTTCAGCAATAGGTTTGGATTATACCTATGTAAACAACACTGAACATACTATTGCAGATATTTGGAATGGTTGGGTTGACGTACGACTTACAAATTTTGATTTGAATGGTGATCCCTTCTTACCTAACATAGGAGATATAGTAACTGATACTGCTACAGGAAGCACAGCTGAAGTTGCTTATATTCAACGTTCATTTGCAATAGCAAGATTTTGGCTTAAAAATAGAAACGGAACATGGTCAAGGGGAAGCGACTTTTCTGAACCAAGTAATTGTACATTTATCGAAAATGATTCAACAGTAAGAACTGTTGGTCCGATTAACAATACACATGTTGAAAATAATTTATCAGGACCATTACTGGTTGTAGACAAAGGATCAAACATAGAAATTCCTACAGGAAATAGCTTTATTCAAGATACAGAATATTGGATTTATTCTAGCAACACTATACAAGGAATATCAGATAGTGCAAATCCTCCAGGAGCATTAAATCTAGACTGGACTAGAGTTTATAACATACCTCTCAACTCAAGCGGTTACACTGCGGCAAGTGATATGGATGCTCAAGGCACATTTGCTATATACGAAAAAAGAGGTGCAACCTATCAATTAATTAACTATTACACTGTTCCTAATGCACGATCTGGAAGAAGGTTAGGAAATAAAGTTGAGTTTAGACAGATAGACGCAGATACATATAAACTTTTTGTACATGCTAAAGGTGATGGAACAGAACACAATCAAGGTCGAATTTACTTTGTAGAAAAAAATGCTACTGAAGATTGGTCTTTAGGTATTGAAAGAAAATACAAAGGCTTTCATAGAACTTCTGCAGTTTATTTTGAAGGAGACCTAGTAAGGTTTGGCAATGAAATATATGAAGCAAACACTAACACTATTCCTGGAGCATTTAATTTAGCTTTATGGACCCGTAAAACAAGCGGATTAGATTTGCTAGGATATGTGCCTAATGATACTAATTTTAGTATAAGTGAAAGTGTTTTAGAACAAAACAAATTGGAAGCATTTGGAGAAAACTTTGATGTAAGTAAATCTGCAGATGTTTTAATTGCATCATCTATGTATACGAGTCAATATCAAATTGATTCTACTGATGGAACATTATTATATGCAGAAGGCGATGCAGTAGATAGTTCACTCGCCAGTACCAAAATAGTTGTATACAGAAAAGTTGCAGATCAATATGAATATAGTCAAATTCTTGAACCTTTTAATCAGTTTGAAGATTATGGTAGAAGCATAGCTATATCAAATGACGGAAAGAAAATTGCAGTGGGAGCTCCGTTTAATAGTGAACTAGTTCCAAACGGTGGTTGTGTATATATCTATGTGCAAAACGGAACAACATTTTCATATAGACAAACCATACGTCCGAGAGATAAACAGCCAAACACACGTTTTGGTTTTAAATTAGACTTTGACGGAAATACATTAGCAATTACTTCACGTGGCGGTGACTTAGAAAAAGTAACAACATTCGATCAATCTTCAACACAATTTGATAATGCAAGTACAGAATTTAAATTAATAGACAATGATAGCGGTCTAGTAAGTATATATGAAACAATCAACGATACATTATTGTATGCCCAAGACTTTGCATATAATACAGATACGCAAGACTTTGGAAATATCATGCGTGTAAATGATAATCACATTTACTTAGGATTGCCTAAACAACAAGTCAATTTAACAAATGAAATTGACAGAGGACTAGTCGCAGAATATAGAAAACCACAAGGTATGACAAACTGGACTATTGCTAGAAGTCCAGTAGATCCTGTAGACACATCAAAATTAAAAGGAGTATACTTATTTGATAAAACTGATAATAGTTTAGTTACATACTTAGATTACATAGATCCATTACAAGGAAAAATATCAGGCATAGCAGATCAAGAAATTGATTTTAAAGTAAGTTATGATCCTGCGAGATATAGTGTCAGCACTATTGATTCTGTTACAGCTTATCCAATGGATTATACAGCAGAAAAATGGATAGGAAAGATTTGGTGGGACATCGGAAGTGCTAAATTTATAAACTTCCATCAAGGAGATGTAATTGAATCCACACAAAACTTTAACAAATTATTTCCAGGTTCTGTTGTAGATGTTTATGAATGGGTAGAGACTACATTACTTCCTAGCGAATGGGATGAACAATCTGGTTCTGAAGCTGGATTAACACAAGGTATTAGTGGTACAACAAAGTACGGTGACAGTGCATATAGTGTAAGACGAAGATACGATACAGCTACACAAACATTTACAAATTATTATTATTACTGGGTAAGGAATAAAGCTACTTTACCGTCAGTTGATACTAGAAGAACAAGTGCATTTGATGTGGCGGCCGCAATATCAGATCCAGCATCAGCTGGTACAAGATTTGTTGCTCCTTTAGGATCAAACAGATTTAGCTTGTTCAATTGTGAACCATTCATTAAAGACAAAAATGTTGGTATAAGTTGGAATTGGTGGACTATAGAAAATCAAGAACAAAATACACACAATGAATATCAAATTATAACAGATGGTTTAGAAACAAGCATACCACGTGCAGATTTAGAACAGAAATGGTATGATAGTTTGGTCGGTTTTGACAAAAACGATAGACCAGTGCCAGATATAAATCTTCCAGTAAGACAAAAATATGGAAACTTAAATGAACCTAGACAATCTTGGTTCGTTAATAAAACTGAAGCTAGAAAGCAGTTTGTAGAAAGAATTAATAAAACATTAAAAGAAAATTTAATTGTTGATGATAAAGATTTAACAAAACTGACTAGAATAGATCCTTTGCCTACAAGTGCAGAAGGAAAGTTTGATACTACTAGTGATAGCTTTGCAGAATTAAATTTTGTAAGTGTTGCTAAAGTTAAACAAGCCAGCCTTACACTAGAAGTTGAAAATGGTAACATCATAAACGTCATAATAAATGATGGTGGACAAGGATATATTAATCCTCCAACTTACACAATATCCGATACACAAGGAACAGGTTGTGAACTTAAATTTACACTAGATGCAAACGGTGCTATATCAGATGTTGAAATTGTTAGTGCAGGACAAAACTATACAAATAACGTTTCTATATTAATAAGAAAATTCAGTGTCCTTGTGCAAAATGATGAGACAGTTGGTGGTAAATGGGCAATTTTTGAATGGATAGGTACCGAATGGCAAAGAACTCTTACACAAGCATATGATGTTAATGCTTATTGGAAATACATTGATTGGTATGCAACAGGATTTAATCAATTTACACCTATATCTTTCCAGCTTTCGTCAAGCTATGAATTATCTGGATTAGGTGATAACATAGGAGATGTCGTAAAAATAGATAATGTTGGAACTGGCGGATGGTTACTGTTACAGAAAAAAGATAATCAAGAGACAGATGATTATTCAATAAATTACAATACGATTGGAAGACAAAACGGTACTATTGAATTTTTGAATAGCTTGTATGATGTAACAAACGAAAATATTGCATATGATGGAGCAAGTTTTGATAAGATATTCTATGACACTGAGCCTGTTGAGGAATTTAGAGTTCTAATAGATGCAATTAAAAATGATATCTTCATAGATGAATTAGCAGGTAAATGGAACGAATTATTCTTTGCAAGTATTAGATACGTCTTTGCAGAACAACCAAATGTAGATTGGGTTTTCAAAACTAGCTTCATAAAAGCAAAACACAATATCGGCGAATTAAAACAAAAAACTAATTTCCAAAACGATAATTTATCAAGTTACGAAAATTTTGTTGAAGAAGTTAAACCATACAAAACAAAAATTAGAGAATATCTAAGTTCGTATGAAAAGATTGATCCTTCTTCAACTGTAATGACCGACTTTGATTTACCTCCAGTGTACAATGCAGACGCAGGAAAAATAATTCCACAGAGTGTTCAAGTGATGGAAAATCAAATTGTTTCAGGAACTTCTGAAATAACAAAATATCCAAGCAAACATTGGGCAGAGAATGTTGGCTTTGAATTGTTAGAATTGAATATAGCTGATGCAGGTAGCGGTTACTCAATACCACCTCAAATTAAAATTTCCGGCGGAGGCGGCTCAGGTGCAGAAGCAAGAGCTTACATAGGTACTAATGGCAGGGTTACAACAGTAGAAGTAACTAAATCAGGAAGCGGTTATCTTTCACAACCAAATGTTGAAATTATCGGATCGTTGGAAGAAGGCGGAACTACTGCTAGATTAAGTCCTGTGTTAGGTAAAGGTAAAGCAAGAGGCATGCATGTAAGATGCAAGTTTGATAGAGTTACTGGAGTATATCTGTTTAGTAAACTTAATGAAACACAAACATTTACAAGTGTTATTAACCAACAGATATTTAATTTAAAATGGCCTGTTCAACTTAAATCTACAAGAATAAAAGTTACAGTTGACGGACTTGATAGTTTACGTAGTGAATATACTTTTGAAAACATTAAAGACACTTCTAAAGGTTACACAAGATATTATGGAAGAATAACTTTTACTCTTCCTTTAAGGACAGGTCAAAATGTTATTATAGAATACGATAAAGCACCAGACTTGTTACAAGCACAAGATAGAATTAATCTTTATTATAATCCAGCAACCGGAATGTATGGAAATGATTTAGGACAAATTTTAGAAGGAATAGACTATGGAGGAGTTGAAGTAAGCAGTTATAGCTTTGGGTCAGGAACTGGTTGGGATTCAGACGAATGGTTTACAACTACATATGATACTTTTGATACAACATTTGATGATGAAATATTCCAAATGGATGGTAGCACAGAAATATTTAATTTATCAAAGCCTTTAGAAAATGGTGTTGTGTACAATGTATATCTGAACGGAACAAGAATTGATGATCCTAATTTTGGAACAAATGCACAAACGAATGCCAATGCAGTATTACAAAGTATAGTAGGTGCAGGACAAACAACAGTAGAAATTACAAATGATGTACAAAAATTTGTTGCTAATGATGTTGTGGTATTTAGAAAGACAACATCAGATGGAGCATTTTTACCTGATCCAAGATCTTATGACACAATATTAAGTGGAGGAGATTTACAATTCTTCACTGCTAAAGGAATCAATCCAGAAGAGATTATTGTAGACGGAGATGGATTTGTAACACCTACAACATCTAAAGGACCTGAAGAGCAAGTTCCAGGACAAATTTTAGACACTGTAGATATAAGAGTTTTCCATAGACAAAGCAAAGGTGGAAGTCTATTGTCAAGTAACTCTTATAATGCCGACGGCGTAAATGTAGAATTTGGATTTGGAATACAACCGCAAAATAAAGATGGTTTAATTGTTAGGGTAAACGAAATAATACAAAATCAAAAAACATACATTGTTGATTATAGACTTAAAAAAGTTAAATTTAGAACACCACCTAGTGCAGGAGATTTTATAAACATACTTTCTGTGAGCGGCAACGGTGATAACATTGTAGAGTTTGATGAATTCATTGGTGATGGTTGTTCAGTTCAATATGTTACAAAGGCTCGCTGGAGTGCTAATCTAGATTATTATGCAACTGTAAATGGCAAGCAGGTAGAATCAGTCTTAATTGCAAGTGATGATAGTGGAGCTGAAGATACCAAGGCAGTGCTATTCTTTGGTAGTCCACCACCTGATCAAAGTGTTATTAATTTTGCAATCTACAGTAAAATAGATAGTTTCAGTAAATTAGAAACGCAAGAATTTACTGGTGATGGATCAACAGTAAACTTTACTCTTGCTAAAACTCCTTACAGTGCAAAACCAAACAGTCATAATGTTATTGTAAAACAAGGAAATAAAATTTTAAATCCTGGTTACAATCAACAATTTAATGTTGAAGATGGTGTGCGTGAATACTTTTTAGAAATTTGGCAAAGACCTATAGGAAGTTTTGACAACTCAGACGTGTTGGTATTGTTAAATGGTACTGAATTAAAAATTGCAACTGAATATAATATACGTCCTGCAAATAGTTCTATAATATTAGAACCTGGAATAGGCACAGACGGAGATAAATTAGAAGTTTATATTAGAACAGATGGGGATTATGCATTTGGTAGTATACAAGTTATAAACAATCAAAACACATGGGTCGATAGTGGTAATGTATTACAATTAAATACTGCTCCGGCAGAAGGAGAATTGCTGACAGTATATACATTTAACAAACATGATTTCCAAGACTTTGAAAGAATTAATTTTGATGTTGTTGCTAGATCAACATTGTCAGTTGGAACCGATGATCATATTCAATACAATCATTTAAAGGCTGGATTAGTTAAATTACGTAACCCAGCAATAGATGCACAATTTGTTTGGTTGACAGTAAATGGTATTTTGAAAACTCCAAGCGTTGATTATAAATTAACTGATGATAAGAAATTTGTAAAATATAATGGAATATTAAATGATAATGACGTAATAGAAGTAATACAATTCAGTGCAACAGGAGCAACAGAACCTAAGTTTGGATTTAGTCAGTTTAAAGATATTCTTAATAGAAACATATATAAACGTTTAGGTGATGTAGCACCAATCAAACTTGCACAAGATTTACTTGTAACAGACAAAGAAATTGTATTAGATGATGCAAGCACAATAAGTTCTCCTGATAAAACTAGTAGTGTACCAGGAATTATATTCATTAATGGAGAACGTATAGAATTCTTAATTAGACAGGGTAATACTTTACGCCAAATACAGCGTGGTACGTTTGGAACAGGTGCACCAGAAGTGCATTTTGCAGGAAGTGATGTATATAACCAAGGTATCCAACAAACTGCTCCATATGCAGATCAAACAATTACTGATACACAAATAGGTGACGGTTCAACTTCGGTATTTGATCTCGGATTCACACCTAATTCAGTAAATGAATTTGAAGTTTTTGTTGCTGGTAAACGTCTAAGAAAAACAGAAATTCAGGTATTTGATCCAACAAAAGATCAAGATAGTCCAGAAGCAGATATTACTGCTCCTGCAGAATTCTCAGTCACAGGTAATACGCCGGCAGTAACTTTGTTAAATACACCAGCAAGTGGTGTTAAGGTACAAATTATACGCAGACAAGGTACAGTTTGGGCAGATCCTGGAGTTTCGCTTAATGATTCGGAAAGTTCGGTAGCACGTTTCTTTAAGGCAGAAAAGGTGGAGCTACCAAAATAAATACAGTTGTAGGAAAACATTATGATTGACAAACTTAAAGAAGAAAACGGAGTTTTACTCCAAGGACACATTAAAATAACCAACCCGGAAACAGGTGAAATATTAGTGGATAAACGCAATGCTATCCATTATGAAAACATGAGTATTTCACTAGCAGAAAGTTTAGCTAATGCTGGAGAAGGTTTTATATATCAAATGGCATTTGGAAACGGTGGTACTAGTATCGATCCTACAGGTATTATTACGTATCTAACACCAAATTCAACTGGTACAAATGCAAGTTTATACAATCAAACATTTATTAAGGTAGTTGACGATAGAAGTGTGAATAACACAGATCCTGCTCGTAATAAGATAGAATCAAGACATGTAAGCGGAACTAACTACACGGACATATTAGTAAGTTGTTTACTAGATTATGGTGAGCCTACAGGACAGGATGCCATTGATAATGCAACAAACGCAGACAGTTTGTATGTATTTGATGAATTAGGTTTAGTAAGTTATAGTCCTTCCGGACAGGGAAGATTGTTAACTCACGTAATTTTTCACCCAGTACAAAAGAGTTTAAATCGTCTGGTACAGATAGATTACACTGTAAGAGTACAAAGTTTATCAGGATTTAATGAATAATGGCTTATACTATTAATTACTCAGACAGCAACAAAGGTACTATATCAATTGAAGATAGTACAATTAATCAAGCTACCAGCTTAGATATTCCAGGACGTAATACAACAAGTTATGGATCAGTTATTGCAGAGAGCTTTTTACACTTATTAGAAAATTTTGCAAATAACGCGGCACCACGTAATCCTGTGCAAGGACAATTATGGTATGATAGTTCAACTGGTGTAAACACATTGAAGTTATATGATGGTACTGGTTGGATTAATGCAAGTGGATTGAAAAAAGGAAATAATGCTCCTGATGTGAGTTCTGCTTTGACTGGAGACCTTTGGTCAGATACAGATAATAATCAGCTTTATATTTTTACTGGTTCTGGTTGGACACTGGTTGGCCCAGAATACAGTGACGGTTTATTGACAGGATCTAAGCCTGTTGTAGTTACAGGTAAAGATGAAATAAACTATACCATACTACAAGTTGAAGTTGGGGGAAGTCCTGTTGCAATTTATTCAACAAAAACTTTTCAACCTAAATCAACTATTGTTGGATTTACAATTATTCAACCAGGACTTAACTTATCAAATGCTGACATAGGTGGTGCCGGTGTAGGAAAATTTTTAGGAACAAGTGAAAAAGCAGAAAATTTAGTTATAGGCGGAGTCAGTGTTTCAGCTACAAACTTTTTAAGAAGTGATGTTTCAAGTACATCAAATGAACAAATTGTTATTAGTAACAACAAAGGTTTGCAAGTAGGACAAGATGCTATTGTTACATTTGACGTACAAGGCACGTCTGGAGTAATTACAAACTTAACGTCAGGTGCACCTATAGATTTCAAAGTTAACAATTTAGGAACACAAGCAAACGTAATTAGAATTGACTCAACAGAAAAGGTAGGAATTAATACTTTATCACCTGCTGAAGCATTAGACGTAGCAGGATCAATACAAGCAAGCACAAATCTTATTATTCAAGGTACTACAGATAGTGCAAGTATTGGTACAGGTGCAGTTAAGATATCAGGTGGTGTAGGAATTGCCAAAAAACTTTATGTAGGTACGGATTTAAATGTTGCTGGGACAAGTACAACTGGATCCATTTTACCAGCAAACACACAAACTTCGAACTTAGGATCAAGTGACAAGAGATGGTCGCAAGTACATGCAGTTGAATTTAGAGGTAATTTAGTAGGAAACATTACAGGTACAGTTACAGGTGGCGCGGCAAACGCAAACAAATTAACTAGTGCATCGACTTTTGAACTGACAGGAGACGTAAGTTCAAATCAAATTACCTTTGATGGACAAACTGGTGGTACTACAAAAACTTTTAACACATCTATAAGCAACACTTTTATTGCTAACAAAACTTTAACTACGACTCCAAATAATGATGATGAAATTATTATTAACAGAATATCAGGTGATGAAACAGGCGTATTTAAAATTTCACAACAAGCATTAGTAAGCTCGGTACCTGTTATTCCAATTGGAACTATTGTGCCTTTTGCGGGTGTAAGCACTCCTGCAGGTTGGTTACTTTGTGATGGAACGGAAGTAAGAATAGCAGATTATTTAACATTGTTTAATACAATACAATATCAGTTTAAAGATCAAAGCCAGGTTACATCGGGACAATTTGGTTTACCTGATTTACGTGGTAGATTTCCTCTTGGTGCTGACAACTTGGGTGGCACAAGTGCAAATAGAGTATCAGATGTAAACGCTGACACAGTTGGATTAGCATCTGGTGTTGAAAGTAGAGCAATTGATGTTAGAAATTTACCAGAACACGAACACGATTTAAGATCACCAAAAGGTGCTCAGTTTTATGTTATCTTAGATGATAGTGGCACTCCACAAGATGCTGACACTATTTCTTATGATGCTCCTACTGGTACAGGTGCAGGACAAGCTAGAACATCATCAGGTGGTGTGCTTAACAGAAGAAATATTGCATACAATCAAAATACAGGTGTTGAAGAATACCAAACATTTGATATTACAGAACTTGGAACACCATACAACGTAATGAATCCGTTCTTGACAGTTAAGTATATCATTTATACAGGAGTTGGGGGCTAATGGCATATCAAATTAATAAAACAAGCGGCGCTTTACTTGTAAATCTAGCAGACGGACAAATTGATGTAGCATCAACGGATATTACATTAATAGGAAAAAACTATTCAGGTTTTGGTGAAGCAATAAACGAAAACTTTGTAAAAATGTTGGAAAACTTTGCGAATGCAAGTGCTCCGGCAAATCCTTTAGCTGGTCAAATTTGGTGGGACACAGCATCATCTAGATTGAAAGTATATACAGGTACTGCTTGGACTACTGGTGGAGGACCATTAGTAGGTCCGGCTAGACCAACAATGGTGGCAGGCGATCTTTGGATTAACAATGATCAAAATCAATTATACTTTTTTGATGGAACTGATTTAGAATTAGCAGGTCCAATTTATAATGCTTTTCAAGGACGTTCAGGGCCGCAGGTTGTTACAGTTCTAGATAACACTGGAACAAGTAGAACTATTGTAAAATATTGGGTTGGAGGTACTCTAGTAGGATTATGGAGTAAGATTGCTTTCAGTCCGCAGAACATTGACACAATACCAGGCTTCACAGGAGATGTTGTAAAAGGATTTAATGTTGTAGATAGCGATTTTCTATTTGCAGGCACAGCAACAAGAACACAATCGCTTATTGATGCACAAGGAAATGTAAGAACAGCAGGACAGTTCCTTGCTAGTGATTCAGATGATTCAACGAGTGGTGCATTAACTGTAAGAAACAATAATGGAATGACAGTTGGATTGACTGATAACCATGTTGTCAAAGTCACTAATTTGGGTGTTGTTGCAGAGAATAACGTTAGTGGTGAAGATTATACGCTGAGAATGACTACTAGCACAGGCAAAGCAGATGCAGTTACAATTAAATCTGCATTAGGTAGAGTTGGAATCTTCAATACTAGTCCAACAGCTACACTAGATGTTGGTGGCGATGTCAATATAACAGGTAATTTAAAGGTAAATGGTACGCAAACTATTATTGATGTTGACACTTTGCGTGTAAGAGATAAACAAATTCAACTAGCAAGAGGTGACGATAGTACTTTATTAACAGATGCACAAGCAGATGAGTCAGGAATCACAGTAGAAGGTTTAAATGGAAACAAAGAATGGCTTTGGAGAAATGCAAATAATGCTTGGACAACAAATGTAAGTATAAATTTAACTGGTTCAGCAAAGCTAAAATACAACGGAATTGACTTAATTGATGGAACAAGTGCTCCTGGACTTACTAGTATTGGTAATTTGACACAGGCAAACATAGGAAACATCAGTTTTACTGGCGGAATAGGTATTAGCACAGGAGTTACAGACGCAAGTGGCAACGGCTTAAACTTAACATTAGCTGGAGACATGAACTATGTTAATCAAGTGAAAATTAGAAATGTAGCAGATCCTATTGCAGATCAAGATGTTGCAACTAAAGCATACGTTGATAGCAGTATTGATTTAGAAGTTATTCCTTTGACGCTAGATATAACAGGTTTAGGTACAGGTTCTACGCTACACTCAAATATCGCTACAATTATTAATGATATTGCTCCGAGTGCAACAAAAATAAACGGTACAGAAGCTAGAGTACACTGTACATCCACTGTAGGAGCCCAAGCAACACTATCTGCGGCGAATTTGAACACTAGTTTCAACAAAAGTTTAGAAGTAGTACAAAAATTAGACGGAAATGGTGCAGATGATGGGTCAGCATCTGTTATAGGAGATGCAACATTTAACGATGTTACTGGTGCAATTACATCAACAGTAGCAAGAACATTAAAATTATTTAGAGTAAACAACGGTTCCTGGGAGTATGTGCAAGACTTAACTCCGGGCAATTTAGTATAAATACATGTAACACATGATTAGGGGTTAATAAATGGCGTACATAATAAATTTAACAAATGGCACACAGTTAACTTCGGTTGAAGATGGAACTATCGACCAAAGCACAACGCTTAAATTAGTTGGTAAAAACTATGCTGGTTATGGTGAAATACAAAACGAAAACTTCGTCCATTTGCTTGAGAATTTTTCAAGTGCAAACCAACCTGCAAGTCCTTTGTCAGGACAGATTTGGTTTGATAGTGCAGTAAAAAAACTAAAATTTTACGACGGAACAAAATTTAGAACAACAGGCGGAGCGGAAGTATCCACTACACAACCAGTTGGACTTACAACTGGAGATTTTTGGTGGGATACCAATAACAATCAGTTATATGCACAAAACGCAAATGGTGGATTTGTCCTAATCGGTCCACAGTCCATAGGTGAAACAGTTTCTGCAATGGTTACAAGTATTGTACGCGACAATAACCAGGTAAACAGAACTATAATCAAAGGTACAGTTGATGATGGTGTTGTATTCATTATAAGTAATGCAGAATTTACAATTGATGCTACAGATCCAAGTAATGTTATTACAGGATTTGATGTTGTAAGACAAGGTTTAACACTAAGAAACACAACAGCGGCTACAAATGGTGTAACAGCAACAGCTCACAGATTCCATGGTACTGCTACAAACGCAGAAAGATTAAATGGTTTGCCTGCAAGTGATTATGCATTGGCAGGAAGTGCAAACTTTACAAGTATCACAAGATTTGCTGACGCAGGTTTTACAGTTGGTGCGGCAAATGACCTTGCTGTGTTTATTACCAACGGTGATGAAGGTGTAATAGAAAATACTGTTGGAACAAAAATTAGATTAAAGGTAAGATCAAGTGGAGGAGTTGCAACTGAACCATTCCATATTCAAAGTGTAGGATTAATTCCAACAACTACTAACACATTTGATATTGGTGATGTAAACTTCAAGTTCAGAAATATGTATGCTACTGCATTTAATGGATTAGCAACTAACGCAATTAACTTACAAGTTGGTTCTAACTATAGAACAGGTGACGTAAGTGCAACAAATAATACTGTAGCAGTAAGAGATTCAAGTGGTAATTTAGCGGCAAACGTTTTCAATGGTATATCTACACAAGCAAGATACGCTGACTTGGCAGAAAAATATACAACTGATAAAAATTACCCTGTAGGAACACTAATGATGATAGGTGGAGAAGCTGAAGCAACTGCATGTGAAGATGAACATGGTATTTGTATTGGAGTAATCAGTACAAAACCTGCTTACTTAATGAATTCAGAAGCCGAAGGACAAGCCGTAGCGTTAGTCGGAAGAGTGCCAGTGCGTATAACAGGTCCGGTAAATAAAGGGGAGCCTGTACACGTTGCTAAAAACGGTACAGCAAGTGTTGATGGAAGCGGAGACATGATTGGTATTGCCTTAGAAAGCAATGACAGGCACGAAGAGACATTAGTTGAATGTATTTTGAAGTTATAAAATAAGGAAGTAAGATGGCAGTAGGCGATACAATTACCGCGGCGAGATATAATATTATCAGAGCAAGGATAGCGGCTGTTCTAGGAAAAGGAGCAGGTGACGAAGGTTATGGACAAGCAATTACAAGTCAAACAGTAAGTGTCGGTGCTACAGTAACAGCACAGGACATGGCAAATTTGTTTGTTGATATTAATAAATGTAGAGTCCATCAAACAGGTAACGCAGTTACTGAAATAGCACAACCATCGATAGGCGATACTGTAGAAGATTCAAACACAACTACAAAAGAAGGTTATGTGCAATATGAAGATTTAAGTATCACTGCTCAATCAGCAAGGTTAAACTTTGCATCCAATCAAGTAGGAATTGAATCAGGAGAAAGCAGTTCAAGAACAGCAGACTGGGCAACTGATATTAATCATATTGTTACTGTAACATTTCCAGGATATAGTGTAACTAATGGTGACGGAACTACAACTGCAATGACAGGCGAAGATCATATGCGTGTATTTTTTAATGCAGGTGGTGCAATACTTTTCAGAGGAACAATTGGATCAGGTAATACTACAATTAATAACGACTGGCGAAACTTAATGACTTCGGTTGGTACTGTAACTTTTGATAGAGATAATACAAGTAATGGTTCTGTAGGAACTAGTTTTGGTTTTGTAAACTTACCTACAGGTTATACCACAATATTCAATAAGACAGCATCTGCTTATAGTGCAAACGACTATCTTATTGAAGGCAAGAAAAACGGAAATGTGCTTTCATTTAGAATAACATTTAACGAAGATAAAGGACCAAATCCAAATTTTGACGAAGCTGTAACAGCAACTACAGGAAGTATAGTTGAATGTAAACGTCCAAACAATATAAATTCCGTAAACATTGGCAAGCCAACTTTCAATACAACAAACAACCTATAATATTAAATAGTAGTGCTTAATGGAGTATTACTATGGATGAAAAGCTAGAAAAAGCTCTTGGTTTTTCTAATTTAGCAACTATTTTGAACAACCAAAAACGGATTCTAAAAGAACAGTATGATGAAGAATTGGTTTTTTATCATGCTGGCGGTAAGTTCAAAGCAGACCGAACTTTGTTTTCTTTTGTATGCAATCTTGACAGTGAAGATGCTGTAATTATAGATGAAAACAGTGTACCAGTCAAGATTGAAGTAGAAGAATTTAAAAATTTAGTAAAGTCTCATTACACAACAGCTAGTGATAATTTTCTCAGCAGATATAAAGCGATTAGCAACAAAAGAAGTGTTGAAGGTATAGTGGATGTCTAATGGCGTTTTATGTTTTGCTAACAATAATGAAATCAATTATATAAAGCAAGCTGAACAGTTAGCAATTCGAATCAAAAAATACATGGGACTTCCTACATCGTTATGCACGTCAGATCAATATTCTAACAGTGGTAAAATTTTTGATAAGATAATAAAATTAAAAGAAGGCCAACCTAACAATAAAAGATATTACGATACAGTTGACTTTAAAACTTTAAACTTCAAAAATTACAGTCGTTGTAAAAGTTATGATCTATCTCCATATGATAAAACATTAGTTCTTGATGTTGATTACATTATTACAAACAATAAATTATCTGATGCATTTATTAATGGGGATTTTAAAATTTACAGACATGGAGTAGATTTATGTCCATGGAGAAAATACAAAGAGTTTGATTTCATAAACGATAAAGGAGTTCCTTTTTATTGGGCAACATGTTTTTACTTTGTAAAAAATCAAGAGCATAAGATTTTCTTTGATCTTCTAAAACACATAAGTGAAAATTGGAATCATTACAAAATGGTATACGATATAGATGCAAGAAATTTCAGGAATGATCATCTTTTCAGTATTGGAATACACATGATGAACGGATTTGAAGATAATGACTGGGCAAAACCTATGCCAGGAAAAATGTACTACACTCTTGATAGAGATGAATTAATTGAAATTGATAAAGAAAAATTAAAGTTCTTACTAGAAAAAGAACATACTCGTAACGAGTATATTTTAGGTTCGATACGTGATGCAAATGTTCATGTCATGAATAAATTTAGTTTGGAAAGATTACTATGACAAAAGGATATGTAATGATAGCATCTGGGAAAGATTATGTAAAACAAGCGTGTCTATGTGCAATGTCAATCAAACTGACACAGAAAATACAGAATGTTTCAATTATAACAAATGATACAGTTGAAAAACAATTTGAAAACCTGTTTGATCATATAATTGAGATACCTTGGCATGAAGAAACAGTTTGTTTTTATGACACACAGAATAGATGGAAAGCATATCACGTAAGTCCATATGAAGAAACTATTGTTTTAGATACAGATATGTTATTTTTAAGTGATCTATCACATCACTGGGAAATATTTAATAGATACGATGTTTGCCTTGTTGAAAAAGTTAGAACATACAAAAATGAAACAGTAACCGATGATTACTATAGAAAAACTTTTACAGAAAATAATTTACCAAATGTGTATAATGCATATCAATATTTTAAAAAGAATGACAACAGTTTGGAATATTATAAAAATTTAAAACATATTGTTAGGAACTGGCAATCATATTACAAAGAATACCTGCCAAAAAATACACCTAGGTTAGATAGTATGGATGTTAACCATGCTATATGTATGATACACAATAATAATAACAATTATAAAACATCTAGTATTGATTTTGTTCATATGAAATCTAAAATACAGAACGTGGATTGGCAACAAGATAGTTGGGTAAATGAAATACAATACTTTGTTGGAGATGATTTAAAGATAGGAAACTATAAACAACATGGACTGTTCCATTATGTAGATAATAATTTTTGTAATACAGTGTTTGAAACTTATAAGGAAAAATACAATGCAATTAGTTGAAGTAGCAGTTTCCACACAACAATATGTAAATTATGATAAGAAGACTGGAGAAGTAAAATCAGTTGGGCCTAACAAGGATTTAGACTATAGTAGCATTGAAGTATCTGAAAAAGAAATAGAACCGATTACGTCATTGAAAGAAACAATGTCTGATTACGCAGTTGTGCTTAATACAAAAAAACAAAGATATGAATTGCGAAAAATTACTTTAGATTTAGAACAGGATTTTCCTTTTGTAGAAGTAAAAGAAAACGATCAAGCAGACTTATTCTTAGTCATTGACAGAATTAATAAAACGTGTTACATAAAATTAAAAGAAGGTTTAGAAAATTTAATAAAAGAAAGACTAGCATTTAGTATTACTAAAAAAGGTGATCCTCATATGTTGTACACACATTTAAATTTTGATACACAAAAGCAACAAACGTATAAGTTTACTCTTGATAATTTTAGTGTATACACAAATTGTCTTACAATAGACTGTGGAGTGAAATATGAAACTTAATGTCGGCGAAATAGATATAATATATCTTAGTTATGATGAACCAAATGCAGAACAAAATTATACAGACTTGTTAAGCAAGGTTCCTTGGGCAAAGCGTATACATGGAATAAAAGGATCAGATGCCGCTCATAAGGCCTGTGCAGAACTTTCAGAAACAGACAGATTTGTTACAGTAGACGGCGACAATACAGTAGATCAAAATTTTATTAATCAAGTTCTTGAATTCGATCCAAAGGAAAATTTAGAGAATAGTGTTATAAGTTGGTGTGGAAAGAATACAATTAATGGTTTGGTTTATGGAAACGGTGGGCTTAAATGTTGGCCAAAACAATACGTGTTGAATATGAAAACACACGAAAACGCAGACAAAGAAAACATAAACGCACAAATAGAATTTTGTTGGGACGCCAGATATGTACAGATGGCAGATTGCTTTAGTAATGTACATAACAATGCAACACCTTACCAAGCCTGGAGAGCAGGTTTTAGAGAAGGAGTCAAACTAGCATTAAATAGAGGAGCACGTATTCCAAAGGAGCAATTTTTAAAAAGCCATCAAAAAAATTTAGCCATGTTGTATATTTGGTGCATGGTGGGAGCAGATGTCAAAAACGGTTCTTGGGCCATATATGGAGCAAGGGAAGGCTTGTTCATGACAATGTGTAGTGATTGGGATTATGTTAATGTAAGAGACTTTGATTGCTTAAATGAATTATGGGGAGGAAGAGACGAGCTTCCTGAAGATGTATTACATAGTGAAATTTTTAATTTAGGTAATCAACTTATTGATAAACTTGAAATACCAATTGCAGTACAACCTCTTAATGAAGAACAAAGCAATTTTTTTAAAAGCGTAAATGATAGTACAGTTAGGAAAAACAATTACAAATGACCAGTCCAGAAAAAGTAAAAGAAAAACTGAATCAAGTTGGACCAGGATTTTGTCTTGCAAAGTGGACACAGGTAACTATTCATTTGGGTTCAGGAATAAATCATAGCTGTCATCATGTAAAAGCACATGCTATTCCTCTCAAAGAGCTGAAAGATAATCCAAACGTATTGCATAATACACAATTTAAGAAAAACACAAGACACTTGATGTTGCAAGGCGAACGCCCTAGTGAATGTGACTATTGCTGGAGAATAGAAGATAACACAGAAAATTTTAGTGATAGAATATACAAAAGTGCAGATGATTGGAGTTGGCCAGATTTTCATAAAATAAGAAAAGCTAATGCCCAAGAAGATTTTTATCCTAGGTATGTAGAAATAAGTTTTTCAAATGTGTGTAATTTTAAATGTGGGTACTGTGGTCCTGCATTTAGTAGTAAATGGGGAGATGAAATAAACAGGCATGGACCATATAACTTTAAAGGACTCAGTTGGAAATATAATCAAATAGATGAATATCAAAAACAGATTCCTGAACGTGAAACTAATCCTTACATTGAAGCTTTTTGGAAATGGTTTCCAACAGCAGTAAAACACATGCATACTTTTAGAATTACAGGTGGAGAACCTTTAATGAGCAAACATACAAATAAAGTTTTAGATCATTTATTAGAAAATCCACAACCAAATTTAGAATTTGCTGTAAACAGTAACGCATGTCCTCCTGGAAACAAATGGAAAGATTTTGTTAAGAAAATTAAAACTTTAGAGGATAAAAAATGTATTAAAAGATTTACATTGTTTGTAAGTGCAGAAAGCATGGGGGAACAAGCTGAATATAACAGATTTGGAATGGACTGGGATATGTTTTCTAAAAATGTAAATTACTATTTAGAAAATACAAAAGCAGTTTGCGTCTTTATGAGTGCGTTCAACATATTAAGTTTTCCAACATTTTTTCCTTTTGTAAAGTATGTAGGAAATTTAAAGTACAAATTCAAACCTAGAATTTGGCTCAGTATTCCTTATGTAAGAAATCCTGGATTTTTAGATGCTAAAATTGCAACGAAACCTATGGTAGAAAAATACCTTTATCCAGCATTAAGTTACATGAAAGCAAATAAGGCAGTATTTGATAAAAAAGAAACTCAAGACTTAGATAGGATTATCAATGATTTAGAAACAAGATTTAAAAAACCAAACGAGTTTGGTACTATTGCACAGGAAAATAGAAGAATGTTTATTGAATGGATTGTTCAATATGATAAAAGGCGAGGAACTAAATTTCATAAAACTTTTCCTGAATTGCACGAATTTTGGTTGGAGTGTAAAAAATGTATGATATAATCTTTATATCTTATAATGAACCTAATGCTGAACAAAACTACAGTAATCTCTATGGCAGGTTCAATTACACTGGGACATTAGGAGCCAAAGTAAAAAGAGTTGATGGAGTAAAAGGAATACATCAAGCTCATGTTAAAGCGGCTGAAATTGCAAACACAAATTATTTTTATGTAGTTGACGGTGACGCTGTAGTTGATTTAAATTTTAAATTTAATTTTATTGTACCTACACCTTTGACAGATAAAGATAGGAATGAAAGCACAGTGTTCGTATATAAAAGTGTAAATCCTATTAATGATCTAGTATATGGTTACGGAGGTGTTAAAATATTACCTAAACACAAAACACTAAAAATGGATATAAACACAAATGACATGACAACAAGTATATCAAAAAATTTTAAAGTTATAGACACAATATCAAATATTACTGCATTTAACACTGATCCTTTTAACACATGGAAAAGTGCATTTAGAGAGTGTGCAAAATTAGCAAGTAAAACAATTGAAAGACAAAACGAGGAGGAAACAAATGAAAGACTCAAAACTTGGACAACCGTGGGACACGATAGACAGTATGGCGAATATGCTTTGGCAGGCGCTACCGCTGGTATGGAGTTTGGCTTTTCTCGGAGGACTGATCTTCGGCTGATAAACGACTTTGATTGGTTAAAGGAACAATTCAATGCTTAATATAGTTGTAACAAGTAAACCTGTAGATGGATTGTTTTATTATAGTTATGAATATTGTTCATATCTTAATAGCAAAGGAATAAAGGCAAGAGTTATAGTTATCACACACAGAAATTTTACTCAACAAGATTATCTTAACGTGTTAAAATACAAATACATACACCAACATAATGTTCTGTTTAATTCATTAGACGGTTGGACAGGTGACGCTACACTAATTATGGGTAGGAGTATGATGACTCTCAGTTACCAAGACTTTGATAGTTACACAATTCAACAGCAAATGATTCTTAGAACCTTGTTTGGTGGCAATTTAATAAGCGTGTATTCGGAAAATCACCCTGCAAAATATCCTTTGGCTGTAAAATTTTATGATCCTGCAAAGATAGTTGACTTATGTGATAAACAAGTATACCCAGAAGGCGTAGGTATACATTTTGAAAAAACAATTAATTTTGAAATATATAAACCACATAAAGATAATATACAATTCAAACACTTATTCTTGGGAACTAATGACAAATATTATGCAACAGTAGAAAAAGTAATTGATCAATATCCAGATCATGGTATTTTAACTTATGATGCTGATTACATAAATCCTAAAAACAACAATATATTTGTTCCTGTAAAAAATTTAATGAGTTTGTTCGATACCTATGTGTACACAAAAGATACATTTGATCCAGCACCAAGGATTTTCCAAGAATGTAAATACTTTAATAAAAATGTAATTTATGCAAGAGACAAAAATATGAATGATGGTGGAAATGTTTATTGGAATAGACAACCAAGCACACCTGATATAACAGCTATTGAACAAGCATTAGGACAATTTGATGAATAGAAACAATCCATTTTTTAACAGACGTGCTGTAAACTTAGACCTTACCCACAGATGTGCAATAGAATGTCCTAATTGTCCAAGACAATTTTTGTACAGGTATAGAGGATTGAAGGTTCCTGGTCATGATCTTTCAGATAGTAATTTTGAAAAAATTTTAAATTTTATGATGAAAATAGATTTTGAAGGACAGTTATCTGACCCAGTACATCATCCAAGGTTTATAGAATTTTTAAAAAAGTGCTATGATCGTGAAGTAAGAGTAGAAATACATAATGCTTCATCAGTCAAATCTTTAAAATGGTATATAAAAGCATTTGAGGCACACCCTTATGCCCAATGGGTATTCAGTATAGATGGCTTGCCAAAAGATAGCCATCAATATAGAATTAATCAAGACGGCGAAAAGCTGTTCAATATTATGAAAGAATCGGTAAATTATCTAAAAGTAAAACCTACTTGGCAATACATAGTGTTTAAATATAATCAAAATGATATAGACGAGGCAATTGATATGGCTGATTCCATTGGTGTTGATTTTTACAAGTTAATAAGTTCAAGGTGGCGAGGTCCTAACGATCCTTTTAAACCAACTTTAGACCAATATAGTTTGGAAGTAAGGGAAGTAAAACGAAAATGAATGTAAGATTGAACCCAGCATGTTTCAACGGATTTCCTTTTGCAGTGACAAACGAAGGTTACTTGCTACCGTGTTGTTATTGCGATGATCCGCCTACAACTAATGATCCAGAATTTCAAAAATTAATGGCTGTAAGTAAGTTAGATGACAATGAAAGTATTAAAGAAATTTTAGCAAAAAAAGAATGGGCAAGATTTTATAAGAACTTAAAAAGACACGTTGGACCTCCAGCGTGTATGCAAGTATGTTCAATAAAAGAAAAAGGAAAAGGTGTTAGAAGAGATGAACACGTCGATACTTCTAACAAAAAATTTAAACATGTAAGGGAAATATAAATGATTGCATACGAAGGATGGGATAGAGAATACCAAGAAAATAAAAAAGAATACGCAGAACTGTTTGATAAGTTTATGAGTCAAACAAACTATGAGAACACGGAAGACTTTGAAAAATATATTTCAAATCTATCTGGAAGGCCGCATGTGGTGTCGGTGGCTACAGCAACTGATGCTTTAGCTTTCAGTTTATTAAGTCACGGAATAGGTCCGGGAGATGAGGTACTAGTCACTGATTTTAGTTGGATATCAACATCATCTTGTATTAGTATGGTTGGTGCAACTCCTGTGTTCTGTGATATAGACCTAGACTCATATCATATAAGTTTAGATAGTATCAAAAAAATGAAAACAGAAAAGACAAAAGCAATCATATATACACATCTTTTTGGCAACATGGTTGACGTTACTGATATTATTGAGTATTGTAAGGAACACAAAATTTACTTTATTGAAGATGCCGCACAAAGCATAGGTTCTAGCTTCAAAGGCACAAAAGCAGGTAGTGTCGGACATTGCAGTTCTTTTAGTTTTAACACAAATAAAGTTGTTGCTGGAATAAATGGCGGAGGTGTGTTCATGACTAATAATGAGAGCAAAGCTGAATTAGTCAAAAAACTAAGACGTCACGGTAAGGATAAAGACTTTTCTATGTTAGGATATAATTCAAGAATGTATGTTTTCAATTCTTGGATCATAGAACAAAGATTGAAAAACATGTTAAACACACAAAAAACAAGGCAAGACATTGCTAAAAGATATAGCGAAGAACTTAAAGATCTGCCTATAGTCACACAAAATCCTATAGAAGAACAAGAACACAATTTTCACAAATACGTTATAAGATTAGAAAACAAAGATACAAGAAAGAAAATAAAAAATGCGTTGGGTGCTAGTATACATTATGAAACTACACTTTCAAATAACTCTATGTACAAAAATATAGAATACAGAAAAGATGACTGTGTAAATAGCAGTCTTGTTGCTGATACTGTCCTATCTTTACCTATCCATGCGTATCTTAAAGAAGAAGAAATTGCCAAGATTATAAAAATAGTCAAAGAAAGTTTTTAAGATGGACTTTTTTACAAACAGAAAACATGTGGATGCCTATGATAATAGCGTTGACATTGAGAAAGAAGTTACTGAGTCGTTCAATGAAGCTTGGAAAGTTACTCCCTCTAAACAAAACTTTATGCCTTATCGCATACATGTAATAGGCCCAGATGCTCAAGAATGGAAAGATAAACTTTATGCCATGTGTCTTAGAAATGAAGGTACTGTTGATAATTTATCCGATGAACAATTAATTAAAAGATATGAGCACCGTCCTCCTAGTTACCATAGTATTACTAATTGTTCTTATGCCTTAATCATAACACAACGATTGGTTACAAAACCAAATGTTTGCCAACAGAAAAGATTAGACAAAGGCCATGTAGCGGAACAAATGGATCCCAAAAAACAGGATGCAATTAATTCTATAGCAAGTTTTGAAGTTGGATTATTTTGTAATGCTTTACAGTATTATCTTTTACAAAAAAATATTGATTCCTGTTATACAGGATGTTTTAGAAATAATAAAGAAAATTGGAAAACATTACCTTTCGTTACTGAAACTCCTATTATGATAATGACTATCGGCAAAGGTAAAGTTTATACTTGGCAAGATCCTGAGAACCCCCGGCCAACTCTTGATGAAATCGTCAGTATCGTAAAGTAAATATTAGTATGAAAAAAATCAATACTCTAGCTGATTTGAAGAATTCGGATTATCTTACAGTGGACTTTTATCTGTCAAAGTCTTGTAACAAGTCATGCCACTATTGTACAGCATGGACATTGGAAATGCGTTATTTGACAGTAGACATGGATTTTCTACGTAGAACATGCCAGTATTTAAGCCCATACAAGACTAGAATTTGTTTACTGGGAGGCGAACCTGGACTTATAAAAAATCTTAATGAAGTAATAGCAGAAATAAAAAAGTATGAAAATCTTCAAATACAGGTTTTATCAAACTCACTTGTTAGGAAGTTTTATCCAGAAATATTAGAAGATCCTGAGATTATATATATTGAACACCTTATACTTGACTTTTATGAAGACCGAATTGAAAAATTAGGAAACTATGATTGGTTTGAGCCTAATGATTTAAATAATTACAATCTTATAATCGAAACACCAGGATATTTTGCATATAGAGATAAACATGATCTTAGTATTATTGATCATAAAAACACAGAATTCAAAGAATACAATTCAAGATCTCCTGACTTTTTTAGTGATCACGAAATGGTACAAGCACCGGAACTAGACAGAAGGGTATGTGCAAAGTTCCCTTTGGTTCCTGTAATTGATTTTGAAATTCAAAAGATAAGACATTGCAGTAGAAAGGTAATTAATGGCTCAAGAGCCTTTGACGTTACAAAAGAAAACATAGATAAAATGATGAATTTTGATTTGTTTCAATTTGAAAGTTATTGTAAAATTTGTATGGATATTATTCCACCAAGACCTGCAAAACGTAGATTAGAAATTTTAGAAAAAATAGCATTAGAACAATGAACATTTATTCAGTAGCACTAAACATACATGACCATAATACATATGATGGCACGTTTCATAATCAAATAGAACGTCATAACAGACGCAAGCATAATTTAAATTATGATTGGCCGCACGATCCTAATCCTAGTAAACAATTTTTTATGGAACATGTATTACCAAAGTATAAATCAAGAGACGCAGATAATCAATTTGCATTTACAATATCCAATTTAGGATATCAATTTGTTGAAGAACTTATTAATGAGCATTTTGTTGATCAAGAATTTACAAAATTCAAGCCAAGAAATATTTGGGAACCATATTATCGTGACAATGTATATTACATTGATCACCATCAATCACACGGCACTTACGCACTATTAAGCAGTGGCTATGAACAATCTGATGTTCTTGCTATAGACGGAAGAGGTTGGAAATTTAGTTGTATCTTTATTAATTCCCAAGGAGATATTACTGATCTGAGTAAAAAAATACCAATTGGTGGTTTATGGAATAGATTATCTCAGGATATAGGCTTCAAATATCTAGATGCAGGAAAGGTAATGGGACTAGCAGGTTATGGCGCATACAATCACAGAGCCCACGCAATGATAGAAGCATATCTAATGGATCCTAATCACACGTTGCCTAAATTCTCACATAAGGTAATAGAACGAGTAGCTAGAGAAGATATTGCATTTACACTACAGAAAGTTACTATTGATTTGGTAAAACAATTTGTCTATCCGTTGAAGTCAAGCGAAAATATATGTGTAGCTGGCGGCGTAGCATATAACGGATATATGAACGAAGAACTTACAAAACATTATAAGAATGTACATGTGCCTCCTGCGGTAGGAGATGAAGGACAAGCACTAGGAACATATATGCATGCCAAATATTTTTTAGAAGGCGAAGTACATATACCAACAGTGTATGCAGGTAAAGAATATGAGTACAAAGGTAAAAACAAATTAGATATGAAGGAAGTAGCACAAGCTATTGCTGATGGAAAAATAGTGGGTTGGTTTCAAGGTAAAAGCGAAAGCGGCAACCGTGCATTAGGAAATAGAAGCATACTAGCAGATCCGAGGAATCCAAATATCAAAGATGTAATCAACAGTAAGATTAAAAAACGTGAAGATTTTAGACCATTTGCACCAAGTGTGTTATATGAACATTATCAAGATTATTTTGATACTAACCAGCCAAGTCCATACATGTCAAGAATTATGCCAGTGACATCTGGCGAGATTCCAGGCGTAACTCATATTGACGGCACTGCTAGAATACAAACAGTCAAGAGATCGGAAAATGAACTATATTACGATCTAATAAATGAATTTTATAAACTTACAGGAATTCCTATGGTCCTGAATACAAGTTTTAACTGTCAAGAGCCTATTGTTGAAACACCACAAGATGCAATTGAAACTTTTAATAAAACTGATTTAGATATGTTAGTGATAAATGATTGGAGTATGAAAAAATGAGTAAGAAAAAAGACATACTCACTACATTGGAAAAAAGACATCACGTGTTAAGATACAGTGACAAAAATGTATCTGATGATGTTTTATCAAAAATACTCTATAAAGCATGGAAAGTTTCTCCATCAAAGAATAATTTTATGCCATATACTGTAAACGTTTTGGGTCCTGGTGATAAAAGAAAAAAAATTATATATGACAAAGTAGTAGGTAATCACATTCGGTATGATGAGAAAGGTCTTGAAGTAGACACAAAAGCTAATCCTAAAATGAAGGTAGAATATAAGTTTGAAATTAATCCCTCATATGCACACGTATTAGAAAATTCACACTTGATAGTATTTGCTTCAAGAGTTGTACCTGAGCCTAATGAGTTTTACAAGGAAAAAGTAAGAGTAGAAGGCCATTATGCCGAACAATGTGAAGTAGATAAAGTAGAGCACATAGCAGAAAGCACTAGCTTTGAAGTTGGTTTATTTGCACAAGCCTTGACAGTTTTATGTTTAGAACAAGGAATTGATGTATCATATTGTGCATGCCTTCCTAAAAGACCCTATAAATGGAAAGACACGCCTTGGTTGTGGTATGACAACGAAAATCAATTGGCAAAAGTTCATTCTATTATGTCAATAGGATACGGAGAATATTATAGATACCAATGGCTAATAGACCATGATAATAAAGGAACAGATCGTAAACCACCAATACAGGATGTAGTAAAATGGCGATAGATGTAAAACAATTACAAACAATAATTGATAATTTAGTTACACAAGAAATGCGTGACTTTGCAAATACGCCTGATGCAGATAAGAATAGGCTAAGGCAACTAAGACAAAAAGATGTGTTAGATAGTTTCAGTTCAAATCAGTTTTTATCAAAATTGAATTTAATTGATCATATTAAAAGTTTAAATTTTTTAAACAAAGATTCGGAAATAGTTATAATGGGTAGTTGGTATGGCAGTATTTTAATACCCGCTTTCTATAACGAAGTAAAAAAAATTACATGTATCGATGTTGATTCTGATGTAATATACCGAGCCAAATATGAATTGTTTAAAGGATTCGATATAGATTTTATTACGGGTGATGTTTTTGAAAAATACAGAGATCAATATACGACATGCGATTTGTTTATTAATACATCTTGTGAACACATGGCTCCTATGAAGGAATGGGGACCTTGGCCCAAGTACAAAAATCCTTGGTGGAGTAGAGTATCGCCAGCTTACTTTGCTTTTCAATCAAATGCTATGTTTGATATACCTACACATACAAATTGTGTACACACTATACAAGAGTTCAAAGACCAGTTACCTGAAAACGCTGAGGTATTAATTGAAGATGAAGTACCAGATCCAAGAGGTACAAGATTTACTTTGATTGGTCGATTATAGAATATACATGATCACTTACCAATTGATGTGCTTGCTCACCAGGATGTTTGTTATCTTCGGCGAGAGGTAAGTCAAAATGCAAGTCTATAGGATGTAAAACAACTTGATTCCATTCCGGAATAGGATGCCTTGCAAAAGGTTCTTTATTAATTAGATGAAAGTTTTTTACTTTTAGGTTATCTAAGTAACTCTTAATATGATTAAAATATCCTATACTGTGTGTAACCACGTCATAGTCGGTGTAATAATTTTCGTAATAATTTTTTGCAAACAATCTTTCTTGTTCTGGTCTAAAAGGATTGTCAACATCACTTACCATAATTCTTTGGAATGAATCTTTGTTTTCTAAAATACATGTGCGGTTATAATATGTCCATAAGATTACAACAATGTCTTTGTCCGCAAATTCTGTGTTTAAAATTTTATGCCAAATAAATTTATTAGAGGCACCCTCCATACCTTTATTAAAACACTTCCTTTTCAATCTATCTGCAAGTAGTTGAGGCCATGCATATTTGCTTGGAAGTTTTCCTGCTTTCCCATTAACCCAACAATCCTTTAAACCTTCGCCGTAAGTGTGACTACAACCAAAGGCTACTAATCTATTCATGATGATCTCATATGTTCATAAATTGCTTGAGCATACTTCTTATGTGCTTTTCTACTAGGATGCATTCCGTCTAGTGCTACGCCATGTTCTTTTTTAAACAATAAACATTTACAAATTTTTGGATCTATCAATTGGGAATCACTTTGCCACGCCCATCTTTTATCGTTTATAAAATGAAAATTTCTCACACCTTTATTATCAAGATAATGTTTGATATGTGATATTCTACAATAAGTGTCTAGAATGGCATCTATGTCACTATGGAAATTTCCATACCAAGCTTCAGTCCTATTTGTTTTTTCATCTTTTATCTTTTGTAACGCCATACCTTTAGACATTCTCATTTTACCTTCTTTGTTATCAATATCATTTGGTAAAAATCTTTCACTAGAACCATCATCATAAAAAATTGTCCATCTAGCAACAAATGTCCATTGTACAACTACAGTATCTGTAATAGGATCTATTTTTGTTTGTAAAATATTAAGCCATATTTTCTTATTTGATGCACCACCTTCGGCGTGATTATGAACTTCATCAAAGTTCATAAGTTTGCCTAGTTCTCGAGGCCAAGCGTAGCGACTAGGGTTCATGCTATTGCTACCATACTTTAAATTAGGATCATGATGCCAGACATCATCTAAACCTTCACCAAATGTATTACTACACCCATAGGCTAGTAATCTAGTTTGCATTACTTTATTTCCGTTACGTTGATTATTCTCTTCCTTATAGTGTTTACTTTGATAGAAGATTCGCTTGGTATTTTGTGTTCTACACCATAAGGATCAGTTGCTTTATCTGTGGTTCTTATGTCTACAATTTTAATTTTATTAAACTTTTTGTCCCAAGGTGCAGGAAGTTGACGCCTTTCTGTCCAGTCAGGATGACTTTCGTCTAGTGTGGTAAGATGACTTCCGTTACCTGAACCAATTGCTAATTCATAATCATCAGTTTCCCATCTTGGTCTACCTTCTTGTGGAGTACCTATTCCTATTCCATAGGCAATTTTTTTCTTACCATCCAACACATCTTGTTCTATTCCTAGTTTCTTTTCCCAGAACATATTGCCATTTAGGTCTCCATGACTTTTATTACAGCCTGTTGCAAGTCCTAAACTATTTGCGGCTCTCATAACAAGGCCCATAGCAATACCTATACTGACATAAGAATTTTCCCAACGTGCATGATGTTTGTTATCTTTTAATGTTCCGTCACTATTACAGTTTTGTTGTGTTTCAGGTTGCTTTGCTACAAAAAGTATGTACAAGTTAGCATTAGCTTGTGTGTTACGCCATGTTGAAGGCGGAGTTCTAGTGTGTGTTGATCCCCAGGTATACTTTGAACATTCTTCAATTACTTTTCTGTCTGCTGTCCAGTATACATCGTAGTATGCTTCGTGTTGTTTTGATGGAGCATTTTCTGCGTGCCATAGTAGATAATCAATAGTTTCAGGATGTACAGGTTGGCTATAATCCCAATTACGCTGACACTTTTGCATATTGCGTATAACTTCCATCTCTTGGTCCCAGTTATAGAACATGTGCTTTATAGCAGTGTCTCTTGTTTTATCTTTTACATTAAACCCATAGGCAATACGGCAAATTCTAGTCCAGGATTCACCTCTCCCTTCTTCTACACTTTCACCAAATTTTTTACTTTTGCCAAATTTATTACCCACAATAGTCTCCTTGATTCGTTATACATATTTATTACGTGCCATAATGCAAAAATTTGTTGTTGAAACCAAATAAGTATAATATCAGGAGAGGTTAATGCTAGAATACGTTACATTATGCACATACGGAGATTTTATAGAACTAGATATCACACTAAAAGATCCAAAAAAAATAGTGCAATGGACAGAAGAAAATTTTACCTACGTAAAATATAATCCAAGAAAAAACATAAATCGTTGGGGATTAAGTATTACAAGTTTAGACGGAGGTCTGTCAGGACGTCCTGACCTTGATTCCTTTTATGCAGAAGATCCTGCATCAATGCCAACAGAGATGGATATTAATGTGCCTACACCTGTTTACGAGCATCCTGAAATTAAAAAGTTATGCGAACATTGGCAACCTTATGTAGGACGTTCACACTTCTTAAAAATACCTCCAGGAGGATTTTTTCCACCACACAGAGATTTC
>Ga0163111_10000068_pt1 | contig 57753 bp, 44 predicted proteins | sample CRUFie1St18metaG_FD_109645 | JGI IMG/M metagenome (GOLD analysis project Ga0163111, IMG submission 109645) | Marine microbial communities from the Costa Rica Dome - CRUD Field 142mm St18 metaG | ecosystem: Environmental > Aquatic > Marine > Oceanic > Photic zone | place: Costa Rica: the Eastern...
CCATTTTCTTCCTCACACATGGGAGGAAGAGGGTTGATTTTGTCCAACATATCAAAACTATTGGACGGAGAATGGTTGATCTTACTAATTTTTTTGTCCTGCATAACGGAATTTGGTTGATTCCAAGAGACAACCGTTTTCAGGACGGGACATTATTCCTTGTGCCAAATCATAGATTTCATAACTACGTAATGATACCTCACGCGTGAAATCATAGATTCCCTAACTACGTAATGATACTTCACGCGTGAAATCATAGATTCCCTAACTACGTAATGATACTTCACGCGTGAAATCATAGATTTCATAACTACGTAATGATACCTCACGCGTGAAATCATAGATTTCATAACTACGTAATGATACCTCACGCGTGAAATCATAGATTTCATAACTACGTAATGATACTTCACGTGCCGAATCATAGATTTCATAACTACGTAATGATACTTCACGTGCCGAATCATAGATTCCCTAACTAGGAAATCATACTTCACACGCCAAATCATAGGTTACCTAACTAGGAAATCATACTTCTTGTATAAAAAATAGCCTAGAGTCTATGAGGCTCTAGGCTAATCAAAACAAATTGTATGAGTAGACGATTATTTCATTGTTGATGCGAAGACCTGCTCTGTTGGGTCAAGAGCATCTAGTTCCTCCTTGAGTTGATCGCGAACCACTTCGAAGGCAGCTCTATGCGCATCGTTGATGGGTTCAGCAGGTGGAGGAATCACCTTGAGAGGATCTACCTGTTTCCCATTCTTCCAAAATCGGAAACATAGGTGAGGTCCTGTTGCTAAACCTGTACTTCCCACATATCCTATGATGTCTCCTTGAGATACTCGCTTCCCTTTCTTCATTCCCTTCGCGAATTTCGACATATGTAAATATTGTGTCGTATAGGTTTTGTTGTGTTTGATTTTGACGTATCGACCATTTCCACGAGAATAACTAGCCTTGATAACTGTTCCATTTCCGACTGCATAAATGGGCGTTCCACGAGGGGCTGCATAATCAACACCGAGATGTGGGCGATACCGTTTCAGGATAGGATGGAAACGTCTTTTAGAATATTTTGAGCTAATACGGCTGTATTTTAGAGGAGCCTTTAAGAATGCCTTTTTGATGTTTTCCCCATTGATATCATAAAAATCTTCGATTCCGTCTTGGGTAAACTTGATGGCATAGGTTTCTTTTCCTCTGTGTTGGAACCATGCAGTATGGATACGTGAAATTCCAATAGATTCTCCCTCAACAAACTCTTCGTCATAAATTAGTTTGTAAGCATCCCCTTTTTTCAAATGGAAAAAGTCTATAGTCCAAGCAAATATTCGCGCCAGCTCAAGAGCTACCGTTTGTGAGCTTCCACTTTTTTGAACGGCCATAGAGAGAGAAGAGTTAATGGTTCCTGCACTTGTTTGGCGTTTCGTCACAACCTTCTTTCGCTTTTTGTATACTTCAATTCCTTTACGTAGGTCAAATACTACATAATCGGCCTTATTAATCTCGTATACAAAATAATTGACTTCATCTGTATCTTTACTTTTTAAGATAGTAAAGGGGTTTCCTGCTCTTAACTTACGAAGGTCAAATACAGATTTAGACTTGGAGGTAATGTCATCGATTTCTTTCATCGAAACATTGTGAGCGGCAAGTATTCGGGAGAATACTTGGTTACGGTTGATTTTATCTTGAATCACCTCCATAGAATCAACGATGATTCCATATTGCATTTTGGACATGCGTTCTGCTGGAGGAGCTGGGATGATGGCATCCGAAACTTCCTTAGCATCAGGTGAATCAGAGCAACCTACTCCGAACAATACGAATACTGAAAGGAGTATTACGGCAAGGCGAACGAAAGCGTTGTCGAAACTTTTCACGAGGCTGATCGTTTGTGGCTTTTAGGTCATTGGTATGAACACAAAATAAGTGATAGAAATGTAATCATCAAACATTATTGCTAATATTTTTTCCACATTTTTAATAAATAAGCATTACGTTAAACAACTTATTACATGATATCGTCGTTCTTTAAAGTTTATTCAATTTATGATAAAATTGAGAATACGATATATAGAATGGATGGGTGCAATACTGGATGATGCTTTATTGTCATTGTTTTCAGTATGATTTCTTTCCCTTTTTGTATATAACATGAATGATGCCAAGCGCGAACCTGTAGGATCCCCTCTCTATACTCGGATCGAAAGAGTATCTTGTATATGCTGAATAGAGACTATTTGATTTTATCAAAAGTATCTTTCAGTTGTCCAGCAAGGTCATACATTCGGAGGGCGAGCTGATTTTGGTAAATTTGGATGGTAAGATAATGATAGCCTACATAGGTTTTCTTGCTGAACCATGCTCGTTCGGGAGCGAAATCTTCGAGGTTCCCCCCTGCACCTCCTGACTGGATGTACCAAATGCCTTTCTTGTTGTCTAGTTTTCCATCTCTTATGGGGCCTAACCGACTGTACGTATGATTGCCTCCAAATAGAATCATGTCTACCTCATATTGTTCACATAGGGGGATAATTTTACGAATATCGCTGTCTCCCAAAGGACCCGTTTTTCGATAGGAATCTGCGAATTGATCCTCATCGACGGAATAGGGGGCATGATGTAACGTAACGAACTTCCATTGGGCGGTTGATTGTTGTAGTTGGGTTTGGAGCCATGTCCATTGTTTGCCATTAGGTGCGAGTTCTTCCTTTTGGTTGGAGTTAAGTACAAAGAACTCGGCATTTCCATATGCAAAAGAATAGTAAGCTTCTTCTGGGAGCACATGGTATTTGTTAAACCAATACAAATCGCTTTCTCCATTACCCACTGTTGGAAATACAGGAACCCTACTGAAGAGCTGAGACATGCCTGCAAAGTATTCGAAATTCCATTGCCATTTAGCATTTTGTAAGCCTTCGTCGGTGAGATCTCCAAGATGTAGGACGAAATTGGGGCGTTCTCCCCAGAGTGATTTCGCTATTTTATTATTGACATGTGGGCGAGCCTCTGTGTCGCCGAGTACCCCAAATAGAAAGTTATCTTCTGAGGTTGGTGCTGTTTGAAAGCTGAGAATGCGAGAAGTAATACGTTTTTTATCACCTGCGTCCAAGGATACCTTATAGAAGTATTTCGTATTGGGTTCTAGGCCTTCGAGGGTGATTGACTGGATATATCCTCCTTCTGCTGCTGAGGCTTTTGAAGAAGGAGCAGATATGTACTTTTGGGTTCCGAGACTATTCGTTGTGCCATATTCGACTTGAGCAGAAGCCGAAAGATTGGACTCCCATGTGATACTTATGCCCGTTTGCGTGACATTGTGCAAGTATGGGGCTGTATTGAAATGAAATTCTTTCGGGTATTTATTGCCCAATTGAATACTTCTTTCTGCTTCTGTAAACAGGGCTTTTACTTGTTTGCTCACCAGAGCTTTGTCATATATGTGTAAGGATTTTAACACATTACCAAGCTCCATATAGGGTTCATTTTGAAGGTGCCCAATGACGTTAAGACCAATATGTTTTGCTTCAGGGAAGGTGCAAGATGGCGATCCTTTGCTTATAGAACGTCCATTAACGAATAACTCTATCTCTTCTCCCTTTCGACTTGCTACGATATGATACCAGTAGGTTCGAGTTGCTCGTTTCCCTCGAAAGAAGAGGCTTTTATCCAGCCATATTGTATCGTTATTGCTCAGGCCAAACTGGATTTCACATGGGCGTTTATTCCGTTTAGCATAATAGGTAAGGAGAGATAAAGGGGCATTGTTGCGTTTGTCATACAACTGAACACTGAGAGCAATCGGTTTATTTACATGGTTACTTATAAGGCATTCGAAGGAGAAATCGCCAGAGGGAAATGTCTGTTGGCGGATGGGGTATGCGCGTTGAAGAATATTATGCCGAACATCTGTAGCCTCTAAACCTTCAATCAAGTATTGTGGAGGAGGGGCTTGATTGGTGATGAAAATGGACTTTGGAGAATCCTCCTTATATCCTGCATATTGGGCTGCTCGGCCTGGAAGTGTATAATTTGGCCAGAAGGAGAAAGAATGGGTAGGGGCAGGCAGTGTTTGGGCGGATGCTGGAACGGATAAACCAAAGCTTGTAACTAAGGCCAAGAGTATATAGAGAAGGCTACGTGTTTGTGGCATCTTTTGGAGCAAAGATACGAGAAAAGTTTCTAGAGGGAAAAGGGAAAGCCTAAACACAGACATGCTGTATTTAGGCTTTACATAGGTGAAAATAAGACGAAAATTGAGAGCTTACAATTCGTCTAACATCTTCTTATACTTAGTATATTCATCCATATTGTTCAATGAAACATGTGCTTGTTTAAGTGCAGTGAGTGTAGGACGAGACTTTGGATTTGCCTTTAGAGCAGCCTCTAGGTGAGGAATAGACTTCTTAAGCAATTCGTCAATTTCAGCCTTAAGTTGATCGTACTTCTTCATATCATTGGTCTCATTAGCCTCTTTACTCTTTTCTGCTGCAGAGTTTGTGTACATCGCACCAAGGTTGAAGTGAGCAATTTCTTTATCAGGATCAATATCAATGGCTTTTTGATAGATTGTTCTTGCCTTCTCTGCATCTGTTTTTTCTAGTAAATTGGCATAGGCAACGTGTATCATATAATCTTTAGGATTCTCTTGGATACCTTTTTCAAATTTTGCTAGGGCTTCTTGTAGTTTATCAGGAGCATTGAGATAGATATCCAATTCGAATGCTTTAAGATCTTTTTTGGTACCATCATATTGTTTTGGGGTATTGGCATTGGCCTGAATCTTTCCAGATGCAACCATTTCTTCATATCGCTTGAATTCTCCATCAGCTGCTGCAATTCCCCCAGTAATTGCGGCTAAGGCATTATCAAGATTCTTAGTAGAATATCGTTCAATTACTGCAATTCGATAATACATATAGGCAGCGGAGATATCAGGACTTGGAGCTTTTGTTTGAGTGAAAAGCTCTGTCGCCTTATTGAAAGAAGCCAGTGCAGCAGTAGAATCTTTCATGCCCAATTGTGCTTGACCTGCGATATCATAACCTAGGTATGACGCCTCGATTTCATTCGCAAGATCCATAAGCTTAACGGTGACCTTGAACGCTTCATTCTTATCAGCTTCTGGTAGATTTGGGTTCTTGTAAATCTCATTAATAGCTTGAATTCCTCCTTGTAGAAGAGATACGCGAAGGCCTGCTTGTTCAGCTTTAATCTTTTTAGTCCATTTTCCTGCTGCATCCGTTTCAAGGGCTTTTTTGTAATCTGCAGCTGCTAACATAGGAGTTTCTATTCCCATTTTCTCCAACTCTGCCTGATTACCTGAAGCGGCAGCCAATTGTAACATACCTATTCTTGCTTTAGCACGATAGAAATAGGCTTTCGGCAAATTCTTAGGACTTATCTTACTAGCATCTTGCAAGGCTTCATCTAGGGATTTAAAGGCATCAGCGAATTCGCGGTTGTTGTATTGCACAACACCAGAGGTTACTTTATAATTCTGGGCTTGGACTCCAACGGTAATTACCAAGAGTACTAGACATAGAATTAGCTTAGATGTTCTCATAAGTTTATATATTGTAATGAATAATATCTTTGGTTAGGTAGTAAAAAATTGTGCCATCTTGTATCCCTGCAAATATAAGGAAGTGCAAGGAGATAATTTCGAGGAAATTTTTGTTGGATTACAGAGTTTGGGGGAGTAGCTAAAGTTGGTTTACCGATTATCAGCCTTGAATCTAGGCCTTTGTCTTATTCTTGAGTAAAGAGTATATTACTCGTATAACTAAGTTGGGCTCTGAAAAAAATCAGATAAGCAGGGTTACAATTGTGTGCCAATACGATGTGTAATGAAGGAGTACATTTACTTGTAAATAGTACACTCATAAGAGTCGTATGTAGATAAAGGGAAAGCAAGTCAGGTATAATTAATCGTTTTATGATATGAGAAGAAACATATTGTTAGGAGTTATCTTGTGTTTGGTAGGAAATATAGTGTATGGACAAAAGTCGGACTTTATCTGCGGGTATAGTGGTGATATGGGGCATGTGGTTTCTGATTCGATTTCAAAGAAAGAAGTCTTTGAGTTTTCGCCCGTCACTCTGAGTCCCAAGGTCAATAAAGATATAAGGACTGTTATAGGGGAGATTCAAGAGGCTATTTCTGTACCGTCGGATATGAACCTTTTTGTTCTAAGCGGAGTAGGTAATGAGGTTCACTGCGCTTCTATATGTTGGGATGATACCCAACCGCATATAAAGTATAATGAAGCGTTTATGGGAAAGTTATTAGGCAGTGATATATGGTCTGTATACGGTATTTTGGCGCATGAAGTTGGCCACTATAGTTGCCTGCATATCAATATGGAAGCGACTTCTCGGAAAAAAAAAGAGCTGCAAGCAGATGAATACTCTGGGCGGATCCTTGCACGCCTAGGAGCGAGCTTGGAACAAGCTGTTTCTTGTACAAGCTTTATGGATTCTCTTGGGAGTGATACTCATCCGCCTACGTCCGAACGAAGAAAAGCCATAGAGAAGGGATGGTTTGCAGAACAGCTTCGTTCTGGTTTAATAGAGCTAAGGAAGAATTGCGTAGAAGTAAGAGGTGGAACATTTATGAGGGGGTGCACCTCAGAACAACAGGATGATTGTGACAGTAATGAAAAGCCTGAAAGAGAAGTAACTGTCGAAGATTTCGCAATTTTAAAACATGAAGTTACGGTTGCCGAATTTGAGGTTTTTATTAGAGATTTGGGGTATAAAACGGATGCTGATAGAGTAGGTAAAAGTTTTTGTTATGATGGAGAATGGAGACAAAAAGAAGGGGTTAATTGGAAATGTGATGAAAGGGGAAATCCTAGACCCATAAAAGACTATGATAAGTATCCTGTTGTTCATGTGAGTTGGAATGATGCTAAAGCTTACTGTGAGTGGCTTAGTTCAAAAACGAAGTATACCTATCGTTTACCAACAGAAATAGAATGGGAGTATGCTGCGAGAGGAGGAAGGTATAATAATGGCAAACGGTTCTCAGGAAGTAATATATGTGGTTCGGTAGGTTGGTATGAAGCGAATTCAGGGACTGCACTTCATTCGATTGAATTTAAAGATGGTAATGAGCTAGGGATATTTGATATGAGTGGCAATGTATGGGAATGGTGCGAAGATGTATACCAATCATATAGAGAAACTGATGGGGAATCTGCGCGTAACTTTCATTCCTGTCGAGGAGGATCTTGGAATACCGAAGATTACCGCCTAAGGGTTTCCGCACGTAATCGGTATGAAGCCACTCAATGTTATGCCGATTTAGGGTTTCGAGTTGTTCAAGAAATAAGATAGGTTATTGATTGTAAATCAAAAGAATAAGAAAGTTTCTGTATAAATCGGGGTTACTTTTTTCTCATTGGGTTATGTATAAATAAAAACGAGTGTATACGGACGACAATCTACTTAATGGTTTAGCGAGAGGTGATGATTTAGTTATCTCTTTCTTATATAAGACACTGACACAAGAGAAGATAGGCCCTTATGTGAAATCTCATGGAGGAAAGGCTGAAGATGTGAAGGAGGTTGTACATGAGACACTTATTAGGGTTTTCAAAAACATCAAGTTAGGGAAGTACAAGCCACAAGGGAAGTTTCTGGGATATTGTTATAGGATTGGCCGCAATGTGTGGATTGATTTATGCCGCAAAGCCAAGAAGCAAGAAAGAGACTCCGAGATTATAAATGTAGGAGAAGATCCTTATTTTGAACAATACGAAGAACTTCTAGAACAAGAAGAACTATATGATAAGCTTTACTCATCGCTTGAGACCCTTGGTGCTCGATGTCGAAAACTACTGGATGCTTTTTATTTCAAGAATATGTCGTACCGAGAAATAGCCTCGAAAATGGATTACACAGAAAAAGGAGCCAAAACACAAAAGTATAAATGCATGAACAAGCTCCGAAAGCTGTTTGATCGTATGTAAGGCCTTCTTGATTATTTGATGAGTTATGAAATATACAGAACAATACATTCAACACTACCTCAATGGACGTTTAGATGAAAATGCTGAAGTATTAATCATAGAAACCATTGAGCGATACCTAACAGGAGAAATGGAAGGTGCGGAGAGAGTCGAATTCGACCAGAATTTGGCCGAAAACAACTCTTTAAAACAAGCCTTACAACAGATAAAGGCTATTCAATGGACTATAGAGAATCAAGACATCATAAGGTTAAATCGGAAGTTACAAACCGCTTCCCAGCAGAAAAGTACTTTTGAGTTTACACAGCGGAATGTTGGGTATAAATGGAAGACTATCCTTGCGGCTGCAAGTATTCTGATTGGATTAGGGGTACTCTACTTTATGTTTTCTCCAACAGAAGGAGAACGGTATTTCGCTGAATACTTTAAGCCATACAGCTTCAAGCATACGAAGGAAGGGAACCCTATGATAAGTGCCTCTGAACACGAGGATAAAATAGACGCAATCCAAGCATATGAAAAAGAGGAATATGATAAAGCATATAAGATATTCAGTCAATTAGAGGCTGAAAGCATGTTCCCGCAGGAGTATCAATTGTATAAAGGAGTCATAGCATTGCAAAAGGATGATATCTCCCTAGCCATTAGCAATCTTAAATATGCTTGCGAACATGAGCTAGATATTTATTCAAAAGAGAATTTTCAAGCGGCCCATTGGTATTTGGCATTAGCTTATGTTAAGGACGGAACATTCAAGGAAGCTCGACCCCTTTTAGAGCAACTCACAAGTTTTGTTAATCCATATCAGCAATTATCTAAAGAACTACTTAAGGACATTTAATTGATGAAACACTATTATCTTCTAGGAGTCTTTCTTTTGAGTTGGCTTCTAGGCTTTAGCCAAAACGTATATCGAGGAGAGGAGGATATCAATGATGGGGTCGAAAGCGTTGTATTTAGAATCGAAGGGAAAACAAAGGAAGGTATTGGAGAAGTTTTTGGGAATCCATCAGGTTTAGATGAGGTATACTTGCAATGGGTAAAAGAGGTAGGCTACGTAAAACAGGGGACAGGTTTCGTAGTACTATACGGGGACAAGTATTACTTTATTACAAATGCACATGTGATTGAACACAACTTAGAAGAGGTGATAGCATATGATACACAAGGCAATAAATTCGCGGTTACATACCTTGGAGCTGATACCTTTTATGATATTGCAATCTATGAGGTAGAAACTGAAAGAAAGATATCAGCCTTGAAATTGGGTACCAAAGATCTTCTGAAAGAACACATAAAAGTATCTTCATTTGGATACTCTGAAGGGAAAAGAAACCTAGAAGAAAGGAAGGGTACTATTGAGAAACCAAATGAAAAAATAAAGACCCATGGTATTCGCTTACAAGGCTCATACATAAAACATACTCCAAGTTTGCCTCGTGGATACAGCGGGGGGCCTTTGGTCGATGCGAATACTGGCTTGGTATTGGGAATGAATACCCGTGTTGAAGGAGGATATACATATGCGATAAGATGTGACCTACTAAAGCGCCTACTCGAAGAAATTATTAAGGATGGGCATATTGGACGAGTGTGGCTTGGCATCGAATTTATAGAGGCCAAAGAAGGGTGTGGAAGTGGACTCCCCCGAATTAATCATATTTTTCCTAATAGCCCTGCATTTGAGAAGTTGGCTAATAGTCCCGTATTTGAGAAGTCAGCAGGGTATAAAGATTGGGAGATTGAGATGATCAATAATAAACCTACCTATAGTCTTAAACATCTTCTAACCATTTTGGAAAAGATAAAGCCTAATACTCGGGTTACCCTCAAGCTAAAAAAGGACAATCAACAGTATGAAACAACGTTACGCTCAGGAAAAATAAAGACAAAGCAATATAAGGCCATCGCTCAATATTACTTTAAAACATACCAAGGAATTGGGTTAGAAGAAAAAGACCATGTATTTATACATAGAGATGCAGATAACCTCCATTGTGGGAATAGTTCTTTGTTGTTGGCGGCAGGAGTCGAACTCTCGCCATCTTATAGACAGCTCTTCTATATCAGGGACTTACGAACTTTAGGGATTGTGATTCGCCTCACTTCTTGGTGCGATAACGAGCTCCAAATCAGCCTGACAAATGATACTTCTGAACAGAAAAGGAAGTGCCAAAAATTAATCTCTCATGAACGCCCATTGCTATTTTATTAAACAAATAAATGCCAATGAAATACCTATACATACTATATATATTGACGTTCTACTTTCCTTCTTGGTCATCTGGTCAAGGAGGATTGATCTTTGACGATGCTGCATATGCTCAAGTGCCTAAATGGATGGTTGTGAGTCAGGGCTCACAATTTGCAGGTTTACCAATAAGCATATCTTTTCGAGCATACACTCCTCCTCCTAAAGATCAAAAGAGCGATAAAACTTGTGTTGCTTGGTCTATGGCGTATGGAGCATATTCGACCATGAAAGCTTTATATGAAGGTGAAGGGGACAAAGAAAAAATAGAAGCCTTAGCCTATTCAGCTATGTATCCACATATCTGTATTAAGAGAAGTCCTAGAGTTGGTATGACCTTCAATGAAATGGTCGAATTTCTGGTCAATAAAGGAGATTGTTTGTATCAAGATTATCCCGTTTATGATCCTGATACACGTATTCCTGATGAACTTCATAGGAAAGCTCTAGCATTTAGAATTGCAGGATATAATGCACTATTTGAACAAAATGCGAATGATTCTGTGAAACTTGGCACAATTCAACAGGCACTGAGTATATCTAAGCCAGTTGTGATAGGATTAAAAACAGATAAAACATTTAAAAACCTACAATCAAACAAATGGGAGCCAGAAGAGGATATAATTGCGCAGCATGCAGTATTGGTGATAGGCTATAATCGAGTTTTGAAACAATTTGAACTTATGAATAGCCAAGGTGATACATGGGGAGATAATGGATATTGTTACGTATCGTATGAGGATCTTTTGAGACGTATTAAATACGCTTATATACTTAATATTGGTGATGAGGAAGATAAGATGGAAAACCTTGCAGGAAGCTTTGCGCTCCAATACCCTCAGAAAGATGGCTCCGATGATTTTCACTTTGAAGAGGCTGAGGTGGAATGGCTGGGAAATGCTCAGTATGAACTCCTTCGTAAAGATTGGAGAGTGAATGATCTATTCCAATTTATATTGAGGGATTGTCAAGAAGGGAAATATGCCTATGTTTTCAGTATTGATTCAAAAGGCAACTTGGGGATTCACTTGCCCAGAGTAGAGCAATATGGCAATGGGCAACAATTCATGAATCAAAATGAAAGCCCAAGGATTCCATTTGATAATGCAGAGATTATTGTTCCTAGCGAATATGAAGGCCTTGCTTTAACATCTGTGGGGACTGATAACCTAATTGTTCTTTATACTGCTAAAGAACTTGTAGACTTTCACAATAAGGTACAAGAGGTTCGAAATGCGGAAGGCTCTATATATGAACGTCTCCAAACAGTATGGGGAGACCAACTTGTCGAAGAAGCAGAAGTCGAATACATATCAGATAGAATCACTTTTAACGCTAATGTAGCATCTAATAAGATTGTTCCTGTGATTTTAAGTGTAGAGACGATTAGATGATGGAAAGAGGGGTCACCTTTTTTAATATATGCGATGTATAAGCGAAGCACTACTTAAAGGATTCCTTATTGTGCCAATATTTTTGATACCATATCTAAAATATTCACTTAGTTTAAATGAAAGGCTCTCTTGATTTACCTCTCACTTATCAGAGAGAGTCTGCATAGTAATGATTCCTTGCGAAATAAGCTTTTGCATTTTTTTACTCAATTACCTCTTCATCTACTACATCATGTTTCGTTACATTTATTTTTTGTTTGTATGCCAAATCCTATGCGTAACAATGTGTAAAGCACAACTCTTGACTCAAGAAACAAACTTTTCATGGCATATCGAACTAGACCTTATGCAGGGCGAGACCGTTCACTCATTGGTATTACACCCTAACAGTAACATTATTTATGCCTTTGGTACAACGCCAGAACATCAAGGCAATAAATCGAACCTATTTCTGGCAAGGCTACAGGAAGGCCGTATCTTACAAACCTATACATTTGGAATGAGTGACAGCACAGAAGTCATTCATAAGGTGGGCTTTAATGCCGAGAAAGAATGTTTCAGTATTATAGGATCTGTGGAAGGGCATAGCTTCATGATAGATATATCTGAGAAAGGGAAAGTACTGTATCAAGGGGTTATTCCTCTCAGAAATTCTTTTTATGCTTCTTCATATGCCCAACCCCTTATTGTGCCTAAGCAAGGTTGTGTTATTTCAGGTAAGGAACAAGGGCAAGCAGTATTGGCTATTATAAATGATAGCAAACAAACGATCTACAAGAAAGTCATGAGTTCGCTTTTCTTTCATCGTGGAGCAAAGATTGCCCAATTGGCCTATCTTCCACATACGCAAGAAATTATTATCGCAATGAATGGAAAGAATTACTTGAACAAGGCTCAAAGTGTGATTGCTTGCTTGAAATATCCTCAAAAAGCCTTAGTGCCAGCGGCTATAAATACAACGCCTAATCCTGCACCAGCATCGAATCTCTCTAATGCAGCTCAAGCGAGTATCCAGTTTTTGTACAAAGAAAATGATCGAGAAATCTGTGCAATGCCTGAGTTAAAGGAGAAGTATACCTATCATTTTCCACAAAATCAGTTGGAAGAGAGCCAAAACCTTTACATACATATAGGGGGGGAAACTGAGCGGGCATATTTTACCTATCTTTTTGCGAGTGGGTACCGAAATGATATAACCCTTTTTGGTCCTACATCTGAATTTGTCTCTTATACAAAAGTTACGCCTCATCCTTTATCTAAGGACGCTCACCACTTTGAAGTCAATAGCAAGGAGATGAGATACCTTATTCTTCTGATTAGTAAAGACCTGATTCCTGATATGGAATATCGCCTAAAACGCCTCTCTGAACTCCATATTGAATCATCTGGCTTGCATTTTCGCCGCGTTTTTAGGGACATATTGATAGAATCCTCAGACATTACATATGAGGCTAATAAAGCGTCATTTTCATGGAATGAAGATGCTAACGGTGCAATTGCCTGTCTGTTCGAATTATAAAGAGCTGAATCAAAATATATTAGAAACACACTACATCTTCTTTATTACAAAGAACTGCATGGAGCCAAAACTCCATGCAGCCTTTTTGTATCAGATTCGTACCAAACGAACTCTCTGGAAGAGATCTACGTACAGGACAAAGCCCTTAACGCCTTGTTAATTACTCTAAAGTTATGGTTTAAAAACGCCTCTTGTAACCAGTCCGATCCCTTTTTAAAGATGCTTATTTCTCTTTTTCCATGCTCTTTGATAGGAATCCTCCCATTTTTCTCCCTTATCCACTGTTCAACCTTTACAGCCCGAGCCAATGCTATATCCCCCTTTTTTAGTTTCATTCTGCACATGAATAATTTCAATCCCAAGATTCCTCAGGGAGTTGTGTGGGTAATGTTTTTATACTATCTTGTCTCATAGGAAAAGAGCGTTGATTATCAGTTGGTCACTGTGTATATAATCAATTTTTGCCACTTTTCCTTTTGGGGGGGCTGTACTCAGAAAAAGGATATAAGCTATCGAATTATGAGACTACTGATATATCTAAGTTGTATAATAGGAATACACTTGCTGGGGGGAGCAATGGGGGCTTATGATGTGAAAAACACCACCCTAATACCAGAAATGATTTTCGTCGAAGGAGGCCGCTTTATGATGGGTTGCACAAATGAGCAGGGAGTGATGTGTTCAGAAGATGAAAAACCTGTTCATATGGTTATGCTTGACGATTTTGAAATAGGAAAATTTGAAGTAACACTAGAACAATTCGCAGCATTTGTCACTGCCACTAAGTATACAACTGATGGAGAACGTATGGGAGAGAGTTGGGCAAATGATTCTGTTTGGAGATATGTAAAAGGAGTGAACTGGCGACATACAACAGAAGGAAAACGGAAACCAATTGAGGAATACCATGAATATCCCGTTCTCTATGTGAGTTGGAATGATGCCATTGCCTATTGTAATTGGTTGTCTCAAGAAACAGGAGAAACCTATCGGCTACCCACAGAGGCCGAATGGGAATACGCGGCAAGAGGCGGACAAGAAAGTAAAGGGTATAGATATGCAGGAGCCGATAAACTGAAGGAAGTGGGATGGTATTTTAAAAACTCTGGCTATAAAGTCAATAAAATAGGGCAAAAGAAAGCGAATGAGTTGGGAATACATGATATGAGTGGCAATGTCTGGGAATGGGTTTCTGATTGGTATGCTGAAGGCTATTATACAAGGAGTGAAACGGACAAGCCTATAGGACCAGAACATGGGCAGCTTCGTGTTTTAAGAGGGGGATGCTGGAGGAGCTATCAACGATATGGGCGCGTTTCATACCGATTAGGTGATATAGATACGCGAAGTTATGCCTATTTCGGATTTAGGGTTGTACGAGAACTACCTTAAGGTACAAGTGATTTTGGAGAAACTTTATGGAGTTGAGAGAAAAGGGGAGGGTACCTTTTTGCCCCTTCTCGATGTAGTAATAAAAAACAGTGTATACAGAACAAGCATTACGACACGGACTTGAAAAACGAGATAATCGCAAAGTCTCATATCTATATCATCTTCTAGCTGAGAAAAACTTAGGCCCTTACGTTCGATCGCGTGGGGGGAAGGAGGAGGATGTTCGTCTGGTGGTACAGGAAACCCTGATTCGAGTCTATGAGAACTTGGTGCAGAAGAAGAACTATAGCGAGAAAGGTTCTTTTGTTGGATATTGCTATCGCATTGGGCAATATACATGGTTGGATGTATGTCGAAGGAGGAAGCGAGAAGCAGAACTATATAGCGATGTAGATATACCTGATGATTTCGATGAACTTGATCGATATGAGACCTTACTTGCCAGAGAAGCATTATTCGAAAAGATGTATGCGGCATTGAATCGATTGGGTGAAAGGTGTCAGAAATTACTGAAGGCCTATCATTTAGAGGGATTACGGTTTAAAGAAATTGAAAAGCGAATGGGGTATGCAAAAGGCAGTGCCAAGAATCAGAAAAGTAAATGCCTCAAGAAACTGAGGAAGTATGCCAATCAATAACTTATGAAATGAATCTCAGAACAAATTAAGGAATGAACTATACAGAAAAATATATCGAAGAATACTTAGCGGGTACGCTCAATGAGCAAGAATCGGGAGCTATTCTAGAACAAATAGAAGCCTATTTGGAGGAAAAGATGAATGATGAGAGTAGGCTTACATTTGAAGAGGAACTAAAAGGAAATACTGCTTTGCGAAAGGCCGTTGAAGAAGTTAAAGCATTGTATTGGACAATTGAGAATCATGATATCATAGAGTTACACCAGATTTTAAAGCAAGCACAATCTGAAACCCAACCTCCGCTAGCTCTTTTTGACGCAAAACGACATCGTTTTTCTCTGTCTTACATATGGCTAGTAGCAGCTAGTATATTGTTTGTGGTGGGAGTGTGGTATCTGCTTCAACCTCCTGAGGCAGAAAGACTGTACCATGCTAATTATCAAAAACATCCAATCGAAACGAGTAAAGAAAGTGACCTGATTGCGGCCACACCCGCCGCGCGAGAAGCAGAAGGCGTTCGGTTATACAAGGAGGGAAAATTTGACGAAGCTTATGCGGCCTTTACTTCCTTAGAAATGGAGAGTGATAACCCCCAAACCTATCAACTATACAAAGGACTCACTGCTTTGGCGAATGAAGAGGTGGAAGTAGCGATTAAAGATTTGGAGGAGGCCTATGAGCATGATATTTCTTTGGAGCAAAGCAAGAATAGACAGATAGCAGCTTGGTACTTAGGATTAGCTTATCTACGGCAACAAGATATGGAGAAGGCAGAAACATACTTCCAATCCCTTACCACCTTCTCAAATCCCTATCAATCTCAATCCATGAACCTATTAACTCAGTTAAAAGAATGAAAGGCTACATCCTCTTATTAGCATCTTGGATTGCGTGGATCTCGGCAGCAGGACAAACCTCCATTAATGAAGGAGCAATTTTAAGAATTCGTGCGCGAGCAGAAGGGGCACCAAGCTCTTATGGAGACCCTCATGGCATACATGCAATCTTTGACGAATTTATCAATGAATATCGCTACCCAGTCCAAGGAACAGGATTCGTGATTGTGCGTAAAGGGCAATACTATCTGTTAACCAATTTGCATGTAGTAGAGCATAATACAAAGGATTTGTGGGCATTTGATTCGAATAATAAAGCCTACAAGATTCAATTGGTTGGAGCCGATACCTTTTATGATCTCGCTGTGTTTTCTTTTGTCAAAACCTATCCTAAGTTTCCTAGATTGACGCTTTCAATGACAGATCCTACGGTGGGGCTTTCGGCTCTCTCTATTGGCTATCCTGATTCTACAAAGAAGTTACTACGCAAAGAGAGTAAGGTAGAGGGAGTAGAAGTACACACGGAGTCGAGGGACATACGTTCTCAAATTGGGTATATAGCGCATTCGAAGATGTTGGCACATGGTTATAGTGGAAGTCCCTTACTCAACCAGCAAACAGGAGAGGTCATTGGAATGAATACCCGACGTGGAGGCGAGTCTACTTATTCTATAAGTGCAAAGCTCTTAAGTCGTTTAGTGGAAGACATATGTACCTATAGAAAAGTGAAACGTGCTTGGTTGGGAATTGCCTGTGTTGATGAGTATCAAACATGTGATCAATTGCCTATTGTTGCACATATATTCCCTGATAGCCCTTTCGCGGAGAAGTTATTCAGTTACAAAGGATGGGCTATTGAATCGATTAATGGCCAAGCCACCTATAGCCTCAAGCACCTCCTCGCAATTAGCGAAACCCTTCGTCCAGATACTGCTATTTCTATCGGTCTCAAGAAAGTAGAAGGGGATAATCTGTGGCAAAAAACTTTCCTTATTACGCCTAGAGAGTTGAAGGCTGAGCATTACAAAGCCATTGCTCTGTACTTCTTCAAGAAATACAAAGGCCTCACCCTTACAGGCACGAGCCAAGGTATATTGATGAAACAAGTAGGTAATACAACAGTTGATTCAAGTCTGCCAGGGATTACCTATATTATTGGAGCAGGCACAGACCCCTCCGCAGATAACCCCCAACTATTTCGGGCGAGCAATTTACGAGAGCTTGGCATCATTACTCGACTTTGTTTACTATGGAAAGGGACATTGCACATCAGTACCTATCATAAAACCCAAAGTGGAGACGAAAAGCGTTTGCAGAAAGCCTTATATACGCCCAATCAACATTGTATATTGTTCAACTAATCGGAGAAACCTTATGCTGAAAAAGCTATTCTTATTCCTTACAATATGTATGTATGGGATCCGCCTGTCTGTATATGGACAAGGCGGATGCCTGTTTATTCCCGATCGGTACGCCACCGTTCCTAAAACAGCTGAGGCTTCAGTAGGGCCTCAATTTGCCCCTTTGCCCAGCACCTTTAGCCTAAAGTCTTATGTGCCGCCCCCTCAAAATCAAGGAACCTTTCAGTCTTGTGTGCCCTGGGCAATGGGATTCGCTTGTTACTCTACCATGTGGGCTATAGAGCAAGGGGTAACAAACCAAAAGGAGATATTGGAACATGCCTACTCTGCTATGTTTCCCTTCCTACAAATCTCTGGGGGGCGAAATGCAGCAATGGATTTGAAACGGATGGCTGATTTCCTTATGAAGGAGGGGGATTGTTTGTACCAAGCTTTTAATCCTGAAGACCTCGATGAATTTCCTACTCAACCACTTGTCACAGCAGCCCGAAACAATCGAATTGCAGGCTATAACGCCCTTTTCGAGTCTGATGACCCTGATTCCCTTAAAATCATGCGAGTCAAGCAAGTCTTAACCCTAGGTAAACCTGTAGTAGCGGGATTAATCCTAGACAAAACCTTTGGGAAATTACAAGGGGATACATGGAATCCTACTGAGGTAGAAGCAGGCGGACATGCGGTATTGGTTGTTGGGTATAATAATGCCCTTAAGGCTTTCGAGATTATGAATAGCCAAGGAGGCGATTGGGGCAATGAAGGCTTCTGCTATATCGGTTACGAAGACTTTGCGAAAAGATGTAGAGAAACCTACGAACTTACCCTTAAAAAAGCCCCCGAAATAGAAGAGCTAAAGGGGAATTTCTATTTCCGTTATCCGACAGGGTACGAAGAGGAAGAAATCGTATTTGAAGAAGCCCAGACAGTATATCGTTCCAAGGGGCAATATGGATTTGTACGCACAGATTGGCAGGTCAATGATATGTTTCAAGTCATTTTGCGCCAATGTCAGGCCGAGAAATACGCCTATATCTTCAGCATAGACGCGCACAATTCTATGCGTATTCACCTGCCTCGGGAGGAACAATACGGAGGGGGAAATCGATTTTTGGGCGTACATGAGAGTCCGAAAATTCCCTATGATGCAGCCGAAATTATCTTACCCGATGAACACTCAGGCTTTGCTTTCACCACCTTCGGAACCGACAACCTGATTATCCTTTATAGTGGGAAAGAAATCCCCGACTTCTTAGACGCGGTGCAAGACGTTCGGAATGCAGAAGGCAGTATATACGAACGCTTGTTGGAGGTATGGGGCAATCAATTGGCGAGTCCAGAGGAGGTACAATATGAAACTAATAAGATGGAGTTTCGGGCAGAGATTCGTAACGATAAAATCATTCCTCTTATCCTGAGTGTGGAGGCGCATTAGCCCTCGAACAAGCAAGCAAACAGGAGGGGTACCTTTTGGGTCTTGCTCGATGTATACATGAATCTATTAAGAATCATTGAACCTTAATACAAAAATTCATGTATCAAAAAGACATCTTGATCCTTTTCTTCTGCCTACTCATCGGAGGGGGCTTATGGGCGCAAGAACGGCATTTAGGACTCATTATGGATGAGCGTGCCGATGCTGCCTACCAACGTTCTTTCTCTATCCCCAATCTAAGCAAAGGCTCACAGTTTGCGGGTAATGTCCCATTTAAATTAAGCCTTAAGGAATATTGTCCGACCCCTGGCGACCAAGGCGGTATGGGAACCTGCGTAGGCTATGCTGTAGGCTATGGGGCTTTGACCATCTATGAAGCTGTGGCAAAGGATATAACAGACAAGGCAGAAATTACCCGAAACGCCTTTTCCGCTTTGTTCATATACAATTATATCAAGCATTCCGATTGTTACCTTGGGGCAATGATCTCGGATGCAGGAGAATTACTGGAGGAGAAAGGCAATTGTCGAATGCGGGAGTTTAATCCTACTACCTGCAATGAAATGCCTTCAGCCGCTATCCAATCTGCAGCTCGTGCCAATCAGATTGAAAATTGTTTGCGGGTCTTTGACTTAGGGGCTCGATATTATGAGAAGATTGGATTGACCCAACAGATGATTGCGCAAGGTAAGCCCGTCATTATCGGGATGCAGGTTACAGAATCGTTTATGAACTTACGTACAACTACATGGGATCCTGATCAAGGCGACACAGCCAATAGAGGAGGGCATGCCATGGTAGTTGTGGGCTACAATAAAGTCAATAAGACCTTTGAGATTATGAATAGCTGGGGGACGAGCTGGGGCGATGCAGGCTTCTTTTATATGAAGGAAGACGACTATGCACGTATGTGCAAATATGCCTATATACTAGACCTTCGTCGGAACGGCCATAGAAAAAACGAAGAGGCAATAAGCCTAAAGGGGGATTTCATCTTTCGTTATCCTGAATTTGGGCAAGGACAAGAAATCTCCTTCAAAGAAGCCAGTGTTTCCTTCAAGGGAGACCACTATGAATTGAATCGGTCGGATTGGCGGATTGGAGATGTATTCCAATTGGTGGCGCGGGGTACAGAGGCAGATGAGTATGTATACGTATTCAGTATTGACCCCATCAATAGCGCAACCATTCATATGCCTGAAGATGAAGCCTTAGATCCCATTCGCTTTGACGGGGCAAAGAGGGTTCCGTTGATGCCTTTTAAAGGAGCCGAGATTGTTATCCCTGACGAACAATCAGGCTTGGCCATTACCCATCGAGGAACCGACCATCTCATCGTTCTATTCGCCAATGCCCCGATTCGGAACTTCAAGCAATTGGTGCAAGATACCCGTAACGCTAGAGGAACTATGTATCAACGCCTGGAAAGCAGCATAGGATCTCGTCTGATAAACCCTTCGGAAATTCGTTATTCCAGTAACCAGATGCGTTTTTCGGCCACTTCCTCCCGAGGAGATATTGTACCCCTTATCCTTAACGTTCAGGCAAATTAAGCTCCTCCTTTCGTTTCATTACCTTATTATATATCCATATGAAAGCCATCCATATGCCTATGTTGCTGCTGTGGATGTACCTCTGTAGCATAACTGCCTGCACAGCCCAACCATTGGTACAAGAATCCGCGATTGAATGGTCGATTGAGTTAGATCTCTCTGGGGGCGAAAGCGTGCATAGCCTTGTGGTGCATCCCAATACAGGCGTACTCTATGCCATCGGTTCGACGCCCGAATCAGGACGCAAGAAAAACGATATCTTTTTTACCCGTGTAAAAGGCGGAAAAATCTTGAGTTCTTTTACCTTCGGACAAGCAGATAGCAATGAGGTGCTTCAACAAGTATTCTTTGACCCGCGGACTGAACGCTTCCAAATCATTGGCTCCATTGAATCGCGGACATTCGTCATGGAAGTGTCAGAAAAAGGCGAACAACTCCACCGTCTTTCCTTACCCATAGAGAGCGAATTGCCTGCCTGCAAACAGCGTCAATTTCTCCCCATAGGCGACAAAGGCTATCTCGTTTCGGGGGAAGAACAGGGGCAAGCGGTCTTAACGATATTGGACAAAAAATACCAATTGCTTCGAAAGCGCATTGTGAGTTCCGCCTACCTACACCATGGCGCCTATATCTCACAATTGGGCTATATTGACCAGAAAGACCACATAATCGTTGCCATTAATGGAGAGAACAAAGTCAATCGACCACAAAGCGTCTTATTGTGTATTCCTTACGCTCAGCCTGAGGACAAGCCCGAAAAACCTTCCCCTCCCGAGGTGATTCCTCCTGCTGATAAAGACCCCGAGCTTCCGCCAATTGCTGCGCTTCAGAAAGCCTCCCTGAAATTGTTGGCGACCCATAAGAAGCAGGAAATGACCTCCGCAACCCCCCAGTTTCAAGAGAAGGGGATGTACCATTTTCCACAACCCCGTTGGAAGGTAGGGCAAGGCTATCAATTGGCCTTAGAGGAAGTAGAGGGCAAGGAATACTATATTTACATTATCTCAGTGGATGCCAAATACAAAGCCGTTCAGCAGTATCCATTTGAGAATCTGACCCCCGACCCTCCGACCCTCCCGTATACCTTCCCGAGTGACAAAGAACAATACCTAGTAGAATTAGCAGGAAATGAGTACCTCATTATGTTGGTCGCGAGCCAATACATTCCAGACATAAACCAACGATTGACCCGACTGGGTAGAAAGCCTAGGCAAGGCTTTGCCCAACATTTCTCAGATATATTTGGGGATATACTCGTACCCCATGAGAAGATAGAATATGCCTCCAATGAACTCTCAATTGCATGGGAATCCTTTGACTATCAATCTGTACAAGTGGTTCCCTGTATACTCGAACTCAACATTCGTAAATAGAAACAGGGGCTAACAAAGAACTGCATGGAGCCAAAACTCCATGCAGCCTTTTTGTATCAGATTCGTACCAAACGAACTCTCTGGAAGGGACAAAAAAACAGAAATTCGATTAATACTTCTCCTTATGGAATCCCCATTCACGCGCTACCGCTAGGTAATTCTTGGGGTAGTTAGCCTCCAACAATTTGTAAATCGCTTTGAGGGTCAAACAAACCTCTTCTAGGAGGGTATTCTTACTGGCTACAAAACTCGAAGTATCACTGTCATGTGTTCGAGTATTATCAATAAGCCTACGGTAATTCGCCAGAACCATCTGCCAGTATGAAAGACCATATCGCTTATTCTGATAGTTGTAGGAAGTCATACCTGCTACCATTGTTTGCAAGGCCGTCAGTCGCTTATCTCGGTCTGTCGGTAAGGAGTAACGACCCTTTCGCCTTTCGAATCCAAAAGATGCGTAGTGTACATACGACCCATTTCGTCCGAATTCATCAATCAAATACCCTTTTACTTTCACAGTATGGCTTTCGATTTCCTTATTCAAGGCGCGCAATTCGTTGGTGAGCTTCTTTCGATTCGCTACCGAGTTAATTTTCGTATTGTGAAAACCTCGGAGCAAAGCAATCTCATCTGCAAAGTCAGTCTTGTCTTTCCACGCTAAAACGAGGAGACTCGCTTGCCATTTCTGTAGCACAAATTCTGCTGTGGTGATCACATCATCAATTTGCTTAGGAATACGAGGAACACGCCTTTTGCGCTTCGGGCTCACTTCGGTTTCTTCATTCACCGTCTCTTCGGTGGTTTCTTCTGAGGCGACTACAACCGTCGGCTGCTCATCAGCAGGGGGAGTCACCGTTTCTGGATTGTTGAAATAATTATCATTCATAATTTTGTGGATTGTGTAATGGATAAAGTAAAAAACTTCGTCCCTTCACTATATATATGCATGAAAACGGCATTTGTTGCAGAATTTCTTTACTTTTTTTTAGACTCCACTTTAAATGATTGCTATTGAGGGTATTATGAGAAAAGTTTTTTGTTTCCGTAGTAAACGAACATAAACACTTGGCCTGAATCTACGAAATAATGAAATAAATTATGCCTCATTTATAGCCCTAAACCTGTTTCAGTACTAGAGGAGACTGTGTAAACCACTCATCTCCAGCCACTTAAGACCCCTCCTGACTGTACCCTACTCGCATTGCCCTACACACCCTTGTGTTTACATATGCATATAGGCTATTGTGCCGCCTCACAGGAGCCTTTTACATATGTAGCTTCCTCTCATTACAAGGCAACGGCTCCTACCTACAACTGTACCTAGTAAGCGTCGACCCTCGTACAAGGGGGGCTACATATGCAAAAGTTAGGTGTTTAGGGTACACAAAGGCTACGTACATATGTAAACAGCAGATGTTCACATGCAACAAGGGCTTGGGGACAATGTTCCCCCCTATGGGCGACATGTAACCAGCTATGGTTACAGTCTAATGCACTACTGATCAACAGTTTAAGGAGCATTCCTACAAAGAAGCTTCCCATAAGAAGGGTACCTTTTAGTGCTTGTACGATGGAATAAAGAAGAACTACTTCTGCACCTATGTCCACCGACATAGGTAGGGGGCTGTACCACAAGGCACAGTCCCCTAAACGATGATTAAAACATTGCATGCCTTCTATATCCCTCCAAAACTTCTTATCTTCCCCACACCGTAAACAATACAAAGGATGAAAAAACAACTACCCCTATTAGCCTTGTTACTTTGCCTCCACTGCATACCCACTTACGCCCAACAAGAACTTCAAATTGAACATGGATGCGCATGGGAGGATACATTTATTCCCCGTTCCATCTATACCTTCGATTCAGACAAAGATGCCGAAGAAATCATGGAATGGATCATGGACTATACAGGGCTTCCCTCGCGCAACTTTATCATCAAAAGCGGAAATGTACAAAATGCCCTCGCTGTATGGGTGAGCGATACCGTACGGGTAATTCTATACGGCCAATTCTGGATGCGAAACATCCGTAGACAAGCGCAAACCAATTGGGCTTCTGTGAGTATACTCGCCCACGAAATTGGCCATCACCTTTCTGGGCATAGCCTAAGAAAAGGTTCCAGCCGTAAGGACGAAGAGCTAGAAGCCGACATCTTCTCAGGCTATATCCTATACAAGATGGGCGCAACCCTAGAAGAAGCCTGCGCAGCCATGCAAGCCATGGATAACGAAAAGGGGAGCGAAACTCACCCTCCCAAATCTGCCCGTATTGCGGCCATCCAAAATGGTTGGTATAAGGCAGAGAGTCAAGATAAAAACAAGCCCCAAGACCTTCCCAAGGATATGATCTTCGTCAAAGGGGGCACCTTTACAATGGGCTGTACCTCAGAACAAAAAGACTGTGAGAGCGATGAAAGTCCTACCCATAGAGTAAGCCTTTCTGATTACTATATGAGTCGCTACGAACTGACTTTCCAAGAATATGATGCCTATTGTAATGCCACAGGTAAAAAGAAGCCCGATGATGAAGGCTGGGGTCGTGGATACCGCCCTGTGATAAATATAAGCTGGTATGATGCCATCGAGTACTGTAATTGGCGGAGCCAGCAAGAGGGACTAAAGCCCTGTTATGAAATCTATAAATACCAGAAAGACCCCAATAATAAGAGTACTTTGGATACAAAAAAATGGCTCGTTTCCTGTGATTTTGGTGCGAATGGTTACCGTTTGCCGACAGAGTCCGAGTGGGAATATGCGGCAAGGGGTGGGGGTAAACAGGTATTATTTGGCAATGGTAAGAATGTAGCCGATCCTTCAGAGATGAACTTTTCTACACCTACTAAGTACGCCTATTCATTAGAGGGAATCTATCGTGCTAAGACTGTATCAGTTAGTAGCTTCTCCCCTAATGAACTAGGCTTATATAATATGAGTGGAAATGTATACGAATGGTGCTGGGATTGGAAGGGTTCTTATAGTGAAAGTTCTAAGACAAACCCTAAAGGAGCTAGTAATGGCTCCGACCGTGTGCTGTGTGGAGGCAGTTGGAACAGCATCGCGCAGTACGTACGCGTCGCTAATCGCAACGGCATTACGCCGGCTTACAGCGAATCTTACTTCGGTTTCCGTCTCACCAGGACTTCCCCTTAATTTGTAGTTTTGTTACCTTCTTAGTTTGTTCAAGCGGGTTGGCGTCATTCTTTTAGGGGGGCATAAGCCAGCCCTCGGCCATGCGTGAGCGATTCTCCCCTCCATAAAACATAAAGACTCTAAACATCCCATAAAATGAAACACTTCATCTACCTCCTATGCCTCCTTTCCATCCCCCTAAGCTCCTTCAGCCAAGGCTCTTCCTCTCACATACAGAGTCCAGAGCAGGCCATCTACCATGACTCAATGGTCTTCGTCAAAGGTGGCACTTTCATGATGGGTTGTACCAGCGAACAAGGATATGATTGCAATAGTAGTGAGAAACCTGCCCATTCCGTGACAGTAAGCGATTTCTATATAGGAAAATACGAAGTAAGCGTTCAAGAATTTGCAGACTTTGTCTACGATAGCGATTACCTAACGGATGGAGAAAAGGCAGGCAGAAGTTGGTGCTATAATGGGACTTGGGAATATAGGGAGGGGGTAAATTGGCGACATGACGAACGAGGGAATCCGAGGAAGCAGGAAGAGTATAGCCGCTATCCTGTTATGTATATAAGTTGGAATGATGCAACTGCCTATTGTAAATGGTTGTCTAAAAAGACAGGTCATACCTATCGTTTACCTACCGAGGCAGAATGGGAGTATGCGGCTAGAGGGGGACTCAAAGGCTTAGGGTATAAATATGCAGGGAGCAATACAGTATGGGAGGTGGCATGGTATGAAGATAACTCAAGGATGAACCCCCATCCTATAGGAACCAGGCAGTCGAATGAGTTGGGGCTCTATGATATGAGCGGGAGTGTACGGGAGTGGTGTAGGGATCGGTATGGCGACTATAGTAAGAGTCCTAAGACAAACCCTACGGGAGCTAATAGTGGCTCCTCTCGTGTGTTACGTGGAGGCGGTTGGAGTAGTCACCTTCGGTTTGTTCGCATCACTCATCGTTTACACAGTACGCCAGACTATAGTTATACTCTCCACGGCTTTCGTCTCGTCAGAGCCGCTCCTTAATTTTCTTCTTTGTTTGTTCAAGCGGCTCTCCCCTCCATAAAACATAAAGACCCTAAACATCCCATAAAATGAAACACTTCATCTACCTTCTATGCCTCCTGTTCATCCCCCAAAGCTCCTTCAGCCAAGGTTCAGACATCCTTTGGCATTGTCACCACTTAGGAGACTTAGGAAGATATGATCTCGAACCCCGTCCTTTATCTTCCTTTGGTTCATCACAAATCAGTTTTGATGAAGTACATGATACCGTTAGTAGCATCTTTACCCGTTTGTCTACTTCCATGGGGCTAAAATATTCAGGCTTACAACTTACCACAGGGTTAGCCCCTAACTTCACCGCCCTCATTAGGCAAACAGCCAAGGGGAAAGTACCCGAAATTATGTATAACCCCTATTACGCAAGAGAATTACTTACACAAGGAGGTACTTGGGCATTATATGGGGCTATTGTCCATGAATTTGCTCATCATCTACGGGGGCATACCCATTTGGGGAGTTCAGAGAGGGAAGTACGTCATGACCAAGAACTACAGGCAGACTACCAAGCAGGCTTCTTTTTAGGGAAAATGTGCCTAAGTTTAGAACAAGCCCAAGCTTGTTTGGTATTGGCAGGAGACCAATCTACGGAAACGCATCCTGCTCGTTACCAACGCCTTGCAAAGATTGATGAGGGGTGGAATGATGGCTATCGAGGGGCGGATTGTAGAGAAATGCCAGATAATATGGTGTTCGTCAAAGGGGGAACGTTTATGATGGGCTGTACCTCAGAGCAAAAAGAATGTAATAGCGATGAAAGTCCCCATAGAGTAAGCCTTTCTGATTATTATATGAGTCGCTACGAACTAACTTTTCGAGAATATGATGCCTATTGTAATGCCACAGGGGAAAAGAAACCTCATGATGAAGGCTGGGGGCGTGGAGACCGCCCTGTGATAAATATAAGCTGGTATGATGCAATCGAGTATTGTAATTGGCGGAGCCAGCAAGAGGGACTAAAGCCCTGTTATGAAATCTATAAAGATCGTGAAGATTCTAACAATAAGAGTACTTCAGGCACAAAAAAGTGGCTTGTTTCCTGTGACTTTGGGGCGAATGGTTACCGTTTGCCGACAGAGTCCGAGTGGGAATATGCGGCGAGGGGGGGTAAACAGGTATTATTTGGGAATGGTAAGAATGTAGCTAATCCTTCAGAGATGAATTCTCATACCTATTCCTTGGAGGCAATCTATCGTGATAAGACTGTAGCAGTTAGTAGCTTCTCCCCTAACGAACTAGGCTTATATAATATGAGCGGAAATGTAAGGGAATGGTGCTGGGATTGGTATTGTGACTATAGTAGTGCTTCTGAGATGAACCCTACGGGAGCTAGTAGTGGCTCCTGCCGTGTGCTTCGTGGGTGGAGTTGGCGCTACAACGCGGAGAGCGTACGAGTCGCTTATCGCGACTGCGGTTCGCCGGCTTTCAGCACCCCTAACCGCGGTTTCCGTCTCACCAGGACTTCCCCTTAATTTGTAGTTTTGTTACCTTCTTACTTTGTTCAAGCGGGCTGGCGTCGTTCTTTTAGGGGAGCATAAGCCAGCCCTCGGCCATGCGTGAGCGGCTCTCCCCTCCATAAAACATAAAGACCCTAAACATCCCATAAAATGAAACACTTCATCTACCTCCTATGCCTCCTTTTCCCCCTAAGCTCCTTCAGCCAAATCCGCCGTCATTACTGCAACCACAAAAACGACAATAACGTCTACCATTCCTTTGATGCGCGCCCTATTGCCACCCCAGGCACTCGTATAGAGGAATCAGATATACGAACAAAGGTCAGCCAGATTAAAGACATATTGAACCTGAATCACCTTAAAATACAGGTAGAAGAAGGCGATGTGTCAAACGCCCATGCAGTACTAGAATGGAATACACAGACACCTACCGCTCCCTGTAAGCGTTTTATTCGCTACAACCCCTTCTACCTCCGCACCATCAAGAAACAACAAGGCAACTTAGGCGATTGGGGAGTGATGGGGCTATTGGCGCATGAATTAGTCCATCATGCCTTGCAGCATACGCTAAGTGGGAAAGGAAGCACGATACCTGAGGAGTTAGAAGCGGATGAATATGCAGGCTATGTGCTAGGCTTAATGTGTCGATCCTTGGAGGAAGCCTTAGCCTGTTTAAGCGAAGTGAGTCATGAGGTCACTGCCACCCACCCAAGCCGTTACCAAAGAGAACTAGCGATCTCCAAAGGTTGGAGCCGAGGCATGAAGTTTAGGGGCTGCAAGCCAATTAAGGATAATATGGTCTTTGTCAAAGGGGGTACGTTTATGATGGGCTGCACCAGCGAACAAGGAGATGATTGTTGGGATAGAGAGAAACCTGCTCATTCTGTGACACTAAGCGATTTCTATATAGGAAAATACGAAGTAAGTGTCCAAGAATTTGCAGATTTTGTCTACGATAGCGGTTACCTGACGGATGCAGAAAAGGCAGGACAAAGTTATTGCTCTGACGGTTGGTCGGGGTGGTATAAAGAGGGCGTAAATTGGCGACATGACGAGGGAGGAAACCCAAGGAAGCAGGAAGACTATGGCCGTTATCCCGTTATTCATGTGACTTGGAATGATGCAACAGCCTATTGTAAATGGCTGTCAAAAAAGAAAGGACATACCTATCATTTACCTACTGAGGCCGAATGGGAGTATGCAGCTAGAGGAGGGATTAAACGCTTGGGGTATAAATATGCGGGTAGCAATACAGTAGGAGATGTAGCATGGTATGATGAGAACTCAGGGATGAAAGCACGCCCTATAGGAAAGAAGCAACCGAATGAGTTGGGTCTCTATGATATGAGTGGGAATGTATGGGAGTGGTGTAGGGATTGGTATGGCAGCTATAGTGAAAGTTCTAAGACAAACCCTACGGGAGCTAGTAGTGGCTCCTCCCGTGTGCTACGTGGAGGCAGTTGGAGCCTCGACGCGCAGGACGTGCGCGTCGCGTATCGCGGCGTCAATACGCCGACTCTCAGCAACGCTTTCCACGGTTTCCGTCTCACCAGGACTTCCCCTTAATTTGTAGGTTTTTTACCTTCTTACCTTGTTCCAGCGGGTTGGCGTCGTTCTTTTTGGGGAGCATAAGCCAGCCCTCGGCCATGCGTGAGCGGCCGAAAGGGCGGCGATGCTCCCCAAAAAGAACGACCCGCCCTATGGGGAGGAGAGGAAAGGCTGAAACGAATTCCCGACTGTTTCCCCACCCCAAACACCTTTAGCATAAATATTGCTGCATTTCATAAGTCCGTAATACCCATACAAAACACCATTAGCCTTTAAGCCACCCACAAGCATGAAATACGTCTTACTTTTCCTAGCCCTTATCCTCTCCCTAAATTTCTTCAGCCAAACCAACACACAAGCCGACCCTATGGTCCTCATCAAAGGCGGCACCTTCACAATGGGTTGCACCAGTGAACAAGGAGAGGATTGTTATGGCGAAGAAAAACCTGCTCATACAGTAACCCTTTCCGATTACTATATGAGCCGCTATGAACTGACTTTCCGAGAGTATGATGCCTATTGTGAAGCTACAGGAAAACAGAAACCTGACGATGAAGGATGGGGGCGTGGAGATCTCCCGGTAATTCATGTAAGCTGGTATGACGCAATCGAATATTGTAACTGGCGGAGCCAGCAGGAAGGTTTAAATCCGTGTTATGAAGTCTATAAAGATCAAGAAGACTCTAATAATACGAGGGATTCCCATACAAAAAAATGGCTTGTTTCCTGCGACTTTGAAGCCAATGGTTACCGTTTACCTACAGAGGCCGAGTGGGAATATGCAGCTCGGAGTGGAGGTAAACAAGTGTTGTTTGGGAATGCTAAGAATATAGCCGATCCTTCGGAGATGAACTTTCATCCATCTATAAAATATACCTATTCATTGGAGGGTATCTATCGTGCTAGGACTGTAGCAGTTAGCAGTTTCTCACCCAATGAACTAGGTTTATACAATATGAGTGGTAATGTATGCGAATGGTGCTGGGATTGGCTGGGTTCTTATAGTGAAAGTTATAAGACAAACCCAAAGGGGGCTAGTAGTGGCGGAAACCGTGTGCTACGTGGAGGGGGTTACTATAGCAAAGCTCGATATTTATGTGTTGCTCATCGCGACGGCAATGGGCCAAATAATGAACGCCCTAACAATGGCTTTCGTCTCGTTAGGACATCCCCTTAATTTGTCGCTTTCTTGTCCCTTACCTTGTTGAGACTAGCTTACTTATGCCTCAGAACGATTTAAATGTATAAGAAAGAAATTAAAGGCAGAAACGGATTGCTAAGTGTTTCCCTACCCCCAAACACCTTTAGCATAAATATTGCTGCATTTCATAAGTCCGTAATACCCATACAAAACACCATTAGCCTTTAAGCCACTTACAAGCATGAAATACGTCTTACTCCTATTAGCCCTTATTCCCTCCCTAAGCTCCTTCAGCCAAACCAACACCCAAACCGACCCTATGATCTTGATCAAAGGCGGCACCTTCACAATGGGTTGCACAAGTGAACAAGGAGAGGAATGCGAGCAAGATGAAACCCCCACTCACTCCGTCGAACTGAGCGACTTCTACATGAGCAAATACGAGGTAAGCATGCAAGAATTTGCGGATTTCGTTGAGGACACAGGCTACCTAACAGGAGCCGAAAAGGAAGGAAAAAGCTTCTGCTACGATCCAGAGTGGTGGGAATACAAAGACAGTGTAAATTGGCGACATGATTCAAGAGGCATAGCCCGAAAAAAAGAAGACTATAGTCGCTATCCTGTTACGCATATAAATTGGTATGATGCCATTGCCTATTGCGAATGGCTATCAGAGAAAGAAGGAGCAACCTACCGTTTGCCCACAGAAGCCGAATGGGAATATGCTGCCCGTGGAGGCAACAAGCATACAGGACATAAATACGCAGGCAGCAATACCATAGACGAAGTTGCATGGTACAGTGGCAATGCAGAAACGAGAATCCAACCCATAGGAACCAAGCTTCCCAATGAGCTAGGACTCTACGACATGAGTGGCAATATCTCAGAATGGTGTAGCGATGGGTATAATAAATATACCGAAGAAGCGAAGGTTAATCCAGAGGGAGATACCAGTGGAAAGCTCCGTATCATACGAGGAGGAACCTGCTTTACCTATGCTAAACTTGCCCGTGTTACCTATCGTACCAATACGGTATTGAGCTTTAGCCTCGCCAGCAATGGCTTTCGCCTCGTGAAAACAGCTCCTTAAGTAATCCCTTTTTGTTTACCTCTCCCGTACAGTTGTACTCATAAACATAATGCTTAGTACCACAAATTCACTTGCAAAATGAAATCCCTCATTTTACTCGCACTATCCCTTTGCCTATGCCTAACCTATACAAGCCATCCGCCTCCTCGGGGAGGAACGCCTCCCTCTACTTCTCCCGCCGATACCAGTATGCTTCTCATCAAAGGAGGTTCCTTTAGGATGAACTGCATAGGAACATATGGAAAGTACTGGGACGAAGAGAAAAAGAAAGTCTATACTGTTCATGTAGAGGATTTTTACATCGGAAAATACGAAGTAACCGTCCAAGAGTTTGCCGCCTTTGTCCATGCTACAGACTATGTGACGGAAGTAGAAAAGCAACAGCCACAGCCAACCTTCGGAAGGAACAAGAGCCCGCATGCAGATGCCAATTGGCGACATGATGAGAGAGGCAACCTCAGGAAGCAAGAGGACTATGGCCAATACCCTGTTATATACATTCGTTGGCAAGATGCGCAAGCCTATTGTGAATGGCTATCGAAAAAAAGTGGAGCCACGTACCGCCTCCCTACAGAAGTCGAATGGGAATATGCAGCCCGAGACGGATCGAAACATTGTGGTTACCATTATGCAGGCAATCATGATGCGAGTGAAGTAGCATGGTACTATTGGAGTTCGGAGTCAAAATTACATCCTATAGGAAAAAAGCAGCCCAATGCCTTGGGACTTTACGATATGTGTGGCAATGTACAAGAATGGTGTCATGCATGGGAGGGGTTTCCTAAGGAGGCAGAAACGCATTCAACCCTTAGATATGATCATCCAATAAATCCGATGCAAGATTTCTCTCATGTGCTTCGCGGAGGGGGTTGGTGTACCGATACAAAATATGTGCGTCTCACCTCACGAAACTATGCCCCTATAACCAGCGGATTTGACCAAGGATTTCGTATCCTAAGGGAGATTCATTAAGGCATTTGTTGTTCATTCACTGTTTGCAGAAGTATCCCCTAACCATAACGCTTAGTATCACAAATTCACTTGCAAAATGAAGTCACTCATTTTACTCGCACTATCCCTTTGCCTATTCCTAAACAATTACGCCCAAGGCATTCGCCACCATTGTAGGCGTACGCTTAATCCTCAAGAATCTTACTACTCGAATCCTATATTCGAAACACCCTTAGAATCAACCCCCGAACTCGAAATCCTCCAACAAAAAATCGCCCTCATCCAAAAGCTTTCAGGCCATCATGCACTTGATATACAACTGGAAGCAGGCATAGTTCCCTATATTCATTCAGCGGTTGAATGGAAAAAGAATACGGCTCATCCGCCCACCAAACGCCTAATCCGATACAGTTCAGAGTATATACATGAATTTGTCTCGCGACAAAAGGGACATAAAAACTGGTTAATTGTCGGACAATTAGCGCATGGCATTGCCCATCATGTTCATAATCACCTCCTTAGTGAAACAGGAGCATCGAGCAAAGAAGAGCTAGAAGCAGACGAATATGCAGGCTATATAATCGGCCTAATGGGAGGAGACTTACAGGATGCCATGGCCTTTCTAACCCCCAATCCTCTTAAATACTATGGGACAGACCCTCTCTTATACCGAAGAGAAGCGGCTATTGCAATGGGCTGGGAGAGAGGCTGTACAAGCAAACAAGCATCTCTACCCACCCATCCGAATATGATATGGATAGAAGGAGGAAGTTTTAAAATGGGTTGTACCTCCGAACAAAGGGACTGTCATGTAAAGGAGTCGCCTACGCACCGCGTTACCCTATCCGACTATTATATGAGCCCATATGAATTGACGATTCGGGAGTACGATGCCTATCTCAATGCTATAGGGAAGCCTAAGTCGAGATACAGCACATCAGAATATGGGGACTTACCCATGATAATGCTAACTTGGTACGATGCCATTGAGTATTGCAATTGGCGTAGCAAGCAGGAAGGCCTAACCCCCTGCTATACAATCGAAAAGCATTACACAAGAGACACGAAATATCCTATTCCAGACTGGGATATAGCATGCGATTTTCAAGCCAATGGTTATCGACTCCCGACTGAGGCCGAATGGGAATATGCAGCCCGTGAAAGGGGAAAGGCTGTCCTATTTGGCAATGGAACAAACATAGCCGATTTCGCGGAGATAAACTTTAATTCTATTTCCATTAAAGAATATGACTATGCATTAAGGGGCATTCAACGGAATCGGACGGTATCCGTTACAAGCTTCTCCCCAAATAGCTTAGGACTATACAACATGAGCGGCAATGTGTCGGAATGGTGTTGGGATTGGGACAGCTCCTACACCAAATCAGCCAAAACCAATCCCCATGGCCCCAATGAGGGGGAGAACCGTATCGTACGGGGAGGCTATCTCCTCGGCCCAGCCGAATGTATACGAGTTGCCGCTCGTGGCAAAGATGTCCCCTATAACTCTAGCACAGAGCGGGGTTTTCGTCTTGCTAGAACAGCTCCTTAAACCTGCCTATCATTGACACGAAATACAGAAAGATTCCCTAATAATTCCCTCTAGAAATAGAGGACACGCCTTGTTCAGATCAGCCATAAGAGGGATGCTTAGATCCCTCTGTACCTATTTAATCACTCACTTACGCCAATTTCTTATCCAAAATGAGACAATTTATTCTCTTAGCCTTATTGCTGTGCCTATACCTGAGCAGTATAGGCCAAAGCCTTCGCCATTACTGCAACTTTACCTCAGACTACATAGGAGGTCATCCTTGTGGGGAGATGGAACCTCACAAACCCCTCAAGAACAAGGTGAAAAAGTCTGATATGCTGATGAAGATTAACGAAATCAAAGAACTTGCAGGATTATTTTACCTTCCTATTGCGATTGAAGAAGACAGTACTTTCTTAAATATCCATGCAATGGTAGAATGGGATAGCTCCGAAACGCTTAGTGCCGCCAAACGTTCTATACACTATCACCCCTCCTTCGTATATAACACCCGAAAAAACAATCCACAGGGCGAATGGGAGGTAATCGGACTTTTAGCACATGAGGTCGGCCACCATGCACTACAACATCGTCTTAAAACAGAAGGAAGGACTATAATTTCCGAAGAACTGAAGGCCGATGAGTATGCAGGATATATTGTAGGATTGATGGGAGGATCATTAGAAGATGCCTTAGCATACTTGAATCTTTTAATCGGCCGCCCCTTTGCTACTTACCCAAGCCTTTTCCAAAGAGGAGCTGCTATTGCAGAAGGGTGGGCGAAGGGAGAATCTACCCTAAATGCCGATGAGACGGTCGGAAATCCAAACATGGTATTCGTAAAAGGAGGTACATTCGTTATGGGATGTACCGAAAAGCAACAGGGATGTGACCCAACTCATACGCCTACGGATACCCTAACCTTATCCGACTTTTCCATTAGCCGATACGAATTAAGCTTCCGAGAGTACGATGCCTATTGTGAGGCCACAGGAAGAGATAAGCCTGAGGACGAAGGGTGGGGGAGAGGAGAACGGCCTGTCATAAACGTCAGTTGGTATGATGCCATTGAGTATTGCAATTGGCGAAGTAGACAAGAAGGGTTTAAACCTTGCTACGAAATCTATAAGGATAGGGATAATCCTACCAATACGGCAGGGATTAAAGACGAAAAAAACTGGCTGATTTCCTGTGATTTTGGAGCTAACGGCTATCGTTTGCCTACAGAGACCGAGTGGGAATATGCTGCTCGTGGAGGTGGAAAGAAGGTACGCTTTGGGAATACTAAGGATATCGCTAGCCCTGCTGATATGAACTTCTATGCCCTCAAAAAGTATGAGTACTCGGTGAAAGGCATTTGTCGCAAACAAACACTCGCGGTTTCGAGCTTTTCCCCTAATGATTTGGGCTTATACAATATGAGTGGGAATGTTGCAGAGTGGTGTTGGGATTGGTTTTCACCCAGCTATAAACCTAGGAAAGTAGATTCGAGAGGGAATAGGAGTGGGGCATTTCGTATTATTCGCGGAGGAGCCTGGAATAGTTTTGCTACGCATATTAAGGTTTCTGCTCGTCGTTTTGATTTGCCATCTAGTAAAGACGCGACCCATGGTTTCCGCCTTGTCAGAACATTGCCTTAAGTCCTTAACTCTTTATTCACTCACTCAAACTCACCTACAAAATGAAACAATTCATTAGTCTTATGATATGCCTTTGCCTATACTTCAGTAGCATAGGCCAGACTGTTCGCCATCATTGCAACCAACTAGACGATTATAGCGACTTTCACTCCTTTGATGTGGCTTCCTTGCCTGCTTCTGTATCAAGAGGAGGAGAAACTGTGGATATATGTGCAATAGTTACCCGAATCCAAGAGCTTATGGGCTTGGGCGACCTCCCGATAAAAGTCGAAGTCGGTAATGTCCCCAATATTCATGCAGTCGTAGAACGAAGCAATAAAGAGGGAAAACGAGAAGAGAAACGCTTTATCCGATATAATCCCTTTTTTATACGCGCGATGAGCAAATACACAGCGGAAACGGAAGATGGGGAGATTATAGGACTGGTAGCACATGAAGTTGGGCATCATATCTTCCAACATATACTTGGCGAAAAGGGCTGTTCAATGGAGGAGGAATTGCAGGCAGATGAATATGCAGGCTACATAATGGGCCTCATGTGTAGATCTTTGGGCGATGCAACAAGCTTTCTCAGTCAAGTATACAGAAAACAGGATACGATTAATCCGACCTTCTTACAAAGAAAAATAGCGATTGAGAAGGGATGGAAACGAGGAATACGCGTTAAGAAATGCGAGATGCCAGAAGTACAATCGATGGTATTCATCAAAGGCGGAACCTTTACGATGGGTTGCACATCCGAACAAGGAGATTGTAACTCAGCGGAGAAGCCCGCCCAAGAGGTAACCCTCTCGGATTACTATATGAGTCCCTACGAACTCACATTCAGCGAATATGACCTATACTGTGAAGCAACAGGGATAAGTAAACCTGATGACCGAAATTGGGGGCGGGGTAATCGCCCAGTTATACACGTGAGCTGGTATGATGCCGTTCTATATTGCAATTGGCGTAGCGAACAGGAAGGGCTAAAGCCTTGTTACACAATTGGAAATACCTCAAATAACTATCAGGACTTTAAGCCAGATGATGGCATGAATTTATGGGATGTCTCTTGTGACTTTACCGCCAATGGGTATCGCCTACCTACAGAAGCAGAATGGGAATATGCTGCGCGTGAAGGGGGAAAAGAAGTATTGTTTGGTAATGGCAAGAATGTGGCTGATCTGGCCGAGATGAATATCAAACCGCGTGACAAAGATTTATCTACCTTAGGAGGAATCATACGTAATCATACTGTTCCTGTGACAAGCTTCGCTCCGAATAGCTTGGGGCTGTATAATATGAGTGGCAATGTAAGCGAATACTGTTGGGATTGGATGGGAGAGTATAGTGAAGAGCCACAGACGAATCCTACAGGAGCGGGCAAGGGAAATTTTCTTGTGCGTCGAGGCGGTAGTTGGGAGGGGAGAGCTTGGGAAGCGCGTACTTCCTGCCGTTCAATGACCTTACCCTATAACCGAGGATCGGTATTCGGTTTGCGCCTCGTAAGGACAGCTCCTTAAATCTCTGAATGAGATGACCCATAACAAATGGGGAGGGCATATATACTATATCCTTTTATGCCCTTCCCTTAACCTTTCCTTTAGTTTCTAACGATAGCCTTCTCGATCTTGATATTACAGAAAGAACAACCATGAAAAAGATATATATCCTTTTATCCCTATGCCTTTTCGCTACGATTGTTTTTGCCCAACCTAGTAATGATCCTATGGTGTTAATCGCTGGGGGTAAGTTTGAAATGGGATGCGCTTCATCTGAGGATTGTGAGGAAGATGAACGGCTGCATACCGTCTCTTTATCAGGCTTTTACATTAGTAAGTACGAACTTAGTTTTGACGAATACGATACCTTTTGCAAGCTTACAAATCGGAGGCTGAAATCAGATGCGGGTTGGGGGCGAGGCTTAAATCCCGCCCTAGGAATTAGTTGGTACGAGGCAATACTGTATTGCAATTGGCGAAGCGAGTTCGAAGGATTTACGCCCTGCTATACCATTGACTCCAGCCAATTTATGCTCACTAGTAAAGGCATATACATCCAAAAACCTTGGGCTGTCACCTGCGATTTTTTAGCGGATGGCTATCGCCTTCCTACTGAAGCCGAATGGGAATATGCAGCTCGTGAAAGAGGTAAAGATATTGAAAGAGGAACAGGAAGAAATATTATTCGGAATTGCTCTATCGATCATACGCGAATGACACATGGGGAGTTGGCCGACCTTAAGCTCTCTGAATACGAAAAGACGGTAGCAGTAAATGCCCTAGATTCTAATGCATTGGGGCTTTACAATACGGGAGGAAATGTACGGGAATGGTGCTGGGATTGGATGGGGGAATACCCTGAAGCCTACACGCACAATCCGACAGGGCCTGAGCTAGGCATATACCGAATCGGACGGGGCGGGAGTTTGCTTAGTTGTGTCACACCGCCCAACCGTTTAGCCGATCGAACCTATGCTTCTCCTAATGATGGCTTTCGACTTTTTGGGCTTCGTCTGGCTCGTAGCCTTCCTTCAGCCTCTACATCTACGGGGATGCATCGGCTTAGAGGAGGAAGTTTTAGAATGGGATGCACCTCTACTCCAGCGGGAATGGACTGCCCTCCTAATGAGCGAATTACGCATGAAGTCAATTTATTAGATTATTATATTGGAACCCATGAGGTATCCTTTGAACAATATGATGCCTTTTGCAATGCAACACATAAACTCAAACCCCATGATGAAGGTTGGGGGAGAGGCAAGCGGCCTGTCATCAATATCGATTGGTACGATGCCATTGAGTATTGCAATTGGCGAAGCAAACAAGAAGGCCTAGCGCCCTGCTACAGCATTGACAAAACCCAAAAAGATCCCAATAATCGATATGGGTATGACGAAAAGAAGTGGATAGTCGAATGTGACTTCCTCGCGGATGGCTATCGGCTCCCCACCGAAGCCGAATGGGAATTTGCAGCACGTGGAGGAGGGTTGCCACACGTTTACGCCCATGGTCGAGATAGCCTTCGCGAAGAAGAAATTAATATACTTGCTCCAGCTCTTGATAGCCTTGGCAAAACTGTAGAAGTGGATGCTTTCATTCCGAGTCCATTGGGACTTTATAATATGGGAGGGAATGTAAAGGAATGGTGTTGGGATTGGCTTACTTACTATGGGAGTAAAGCCATGACGAACCCTACAGGATGGCCAAAGGGGCATCGTCGGCAAGTCCGAGGAGGGAGTTGGAATACTTCTAGCCCGTCGGCGAGGGTTTCTGCTCGTAATAGCCACCCCCCCAGTTTCCAACGATCAGATGTAGGCTTTCGATTGGCTCGGACTGCTTCGGTCGGTTGGCGTTAGTATCGTGTCATATATCATATAAATAACACGGAAAGCAGGGTTACCTTTTACGGTTTCCTCGATAGTATAGTATATCCTATTGGATACTTAGGTGTCTTTCGGCATCTAAACAAGAATTCTTTGAGAGAAGTCCGAATTTTTCGGTAACATTGCTGTGCATAAGTAAAGCCCTTTTGTATGAAAAATAATCAAGCGAATGAGATCCTAATCAAGGATTATGAAAGCTTAAAGCAACATATTGCAGAAACCAATTCTTTAGCCTGTTGTACACTCCAACACATTGATCTCACGAGTCATTCCATTGATTGGAGTACACTTGTGTTTGCCAAAACTACTTTCTTGGCTTGTAAGATGAGTATAGAGGAGGAAGTGTTGTTAAGGAGAAAAGGAGCGACGATTTTTCATACATTAGACAATCTACCATACAATCCCTATCGGGAAAGCCTATACACTTGGCAGGAATTAATGGAGGGGTATGAGCCTGGAAACGACCAATCGATTGATATCCAGATTTATAACCATTTTTCTGCTACGCGTTACAATCCGAATGTGCGGGAAGCTTTATGCCAACGCATACATGATCATTCGATTGATGATGCTTTGCGGGTGCTATTGGGTTTCAATGAAAAGGGATTGACGGATAGAAAGTGTGTAGGATTTATGGGAGGGCATGGTATCCTAAGAGGGGCGCCTTCTTTTATCCGAACAGCTGAGACAGCAAAGCTGGTTGCAGAGGCAGGCTATTATGTCGTTTCGGGAGGAGGGCCTGGTATTATGGAGGCCGCCAACTTTGGGGCGTATTTCGCAGGAAAAAGCAAAGCCGAATTTGATGAGGCATTGTCTATCATCCAAAAAGCTCCCCATTATACGCATCCCCTCTATATTGAACAGGCGCGTAAGGTGCTTCGGATGCATCCTGAAGGAGGAGAAAGCTTGGCAATCCCAACATGGTTTTATGGGCATGAACCCAGCAACTTGTTTGCTTCCAGCATTGCAAAGTATTTCTCTAATAGCATTCGGGAGGATACCCTATTGGCGATTAGCCTATACGGGATTATTTATGCAAAGGGGAGTGCAGGTACTACCCAAGAAATTTTTATGGATGCAGCTCAGAATCATTATGGTAGCTATGGGTATCATAGTCCGATGGTATTCCTTGGGACAAAACGCTACGAGATTGAGACCATGATTTATCCTTTGCTTCGACAATTGTCTTATGGGCGAGTGTATCACGATTTGTTGTGTTCTACCGATAGTCCACAGGAGGCATTGGCCTTTATTCAGGCGCATCCCCCAATTGGTAAACAAGTATAATCATCAGATAAAAATCAGAAGTATTTATGAATGAACGTTTGGATCAATATAGCTTCGTTATTGTAGGAGCAGGTGGGATTGGTCGTGCGGTAGGTTTGTTGTTACGAGAGTTGGGAGACTTTGACTCCGATTTGTATTTCGGTGATATAAGCGAAGCTGCCGCAAAGAGTGCAGTTGACTTGATCGTAGAATCTTCGGAAATGGGAGGCGTTACGGAACATTTTGTCATGCCTAAGGAAGGTTCGGATGATGAGATGGATGCGATTTTTAAGAAGTGTGATATTGTTTTGGATTGTCTGCCAGGGAGCCAAGCTCCACGAATTGCCCGAATGGCACGTGAGCATAAGCTTCATTACGTAAACCTAACCGAATACGTAAAGGAAACAGAGGAAATCATGGAGATTGCAGAAGGTGCAGAAACGGCTTTTGTGCTGCAGACAGGCCTTGCTCCAGGGTTCATTTGTGTATTGGCCAATGCACTTTGTCAGGAGTTTATGGGGCAATACAATACAGATAAGGTAGAGCATGTACGTATGCGTGTAGGTGCTTTGACACGCTCCACACGAAGTCCACATTTCTACGGATTCACATGGAGCCCAATTGGGGTCGCTACGGAATATATCAAGCCTTCTGTGGTAATTCGAGACTATAAAAAGACAACTTTACCGTCTTTGTCTGGACGTGAAACTTTGATCGTCGGAGGAATTACCTATGAAGAGGCACTTACTTCTGGTGGTGCAGCAGATTTGCCTGATTATTTCCAAGACATCGCTCGAAACCTTGATTACAAGACCTTGCGTTTCCCAGGGCATTATCAGTGGGTACAGGATATTCTCGACGAACTTCCAGAAGGAGCAAATAGAATTGCTGCTTTAGAGAAGACGATGTTGGAGAATATTCCTGCAACAGAGGATGATTTCGTGGTGATCTTCTCTTCTGTGGAGGGAATTGATGGGAATGACGGACGCTTTAAGAGCATCGAACAGGATTATTTTATCATTCCTGCTCAAGTTGGAACGCATGTGCTTCGCGCCATCCAAACCACAACTGCCGCTCCTATGGCTGAATGTGCTCGTATGGTATTGAAGGGAGGATATAAAGGAGTCGTGAAACAAAGTGATTTAGACCCAATGGCGTTTTTACTTGGGCCTTTTGTTTCGGCTATTTATAATGCAGGCGTAGAGTAATCTTTACGAATATGCCTATTTTGCGAGAAGCCCTAGCTATTTTATAATAGTTAGGGCTTCTTGTTTTATAAAAGCCAATCTTTTTGTAGATTCATGTGTTTAGCAATCAAGAGCCCTTGATTGCTGACATACTATTATACTATTAACCTATTTAGTCATTATCATCTATGGTAAAACAAATTTTAGTACTTGTTCTAATCCTGCCTAATATTATTCTTGCACAAGAAGTTCCTAAAACTCTTAAAGAGGCGATGGCATTTTTGATTGAGGATTGCCCTGCTCCTATTCAAGAAAAACTCAAAGAAACGGATGACGAAAACATTCATAGAATGATTATTTATGAAACGTCTTATAGAACTGTTCAGAGTTGGTTGAACTCAGGAGAGGGTGAAGCCCCCGCTCTCCTTAAGTTCTTTAAGACAGAAGGAATTCGCCACGGTATAAATCAATCGAAGGTTATATGGGCAGCATTCAAAGACACCCTTTTATCTCAACCTAGTAGAACAGGAGAGCGATTGGCATATTACGCAAGGCTGGAGGCGAAGTGGGATGAGGAAGATAGGAATAGATTTACACGAGACAGCTTGAGAGGTGTTTATATTCCTAAAGATTTGGAGGATTGTTTTGCCCAACTTTCGATTCTTATAGAGGATTCTGTGATTGAAGAGATTCAACAAATGCCAGAACAAGACTTTTTGGCCAAAAGCCACTTTGGTTTAGGAAGGTGGATGAGGAATAATTGGAGCTTGTGGGGAGGGTCTCGTTTATCAAAGTACTTCAAGGACATGAAAATATTCCATCCTGATGACATGTCTGGAATTATAGCAAAATCATATTGGAGATATCTTAACAAAGAACCTCTACGATTAGAAGAACAGGTTAAATTTTACAAAGACTATTGGAAGGATGCGAATACAAGAACTAATAAAGGTATAAAAAGAGCTAGAAGGGGTAGTAGAAGGTCGGGAAGAAAGTCTCGATAAGGCCTTTTGGTATCTTTTTACGCCAAATCATTGATTACCTAACTAGGTAATGATACTTCAAGTGCCGAATATATGATTTCCTAGTTAGGTAATCTATGATTTAGTGCCGAATGTATGATTTCCTAGTTAGGCAATCTATGATTTAGTGCCGAATGTATGATTTCCTAGTTAGGTAATCTATGATTTAGTGCCGAATGTATGATTTCCTAGTTAGGCAATCTATGATTTAGTGCCGAATGTATGATTTCCTAGTTAGGCAATCTATGATTTAGTGCCGAATGTATGATTTCCTAGTTAGGCAATCTATGATTTGGTGCCGAATGTATGATTTCCTAGTTAGGTAATCAATGATTCGAAAATTAGGGCTTTTGCCGTTTCTTTAGCAACTTCTCATATTCATTTCGCTCTTCTTCGAGTCGGAGAAAGGTAGCGAGTTTGAGCATTTGTTGGAGGGCTGTAAGGTCTGTAGGGCGTTTTTTATGTGCTTGCTTCATATAAGGATAGGCCATTCGCATATTCGAGAGCATACTATCGTACATTTCCTTGGCCTTATCCATATCTTTGGTCTTGCGCAATTCTATCTCTGTAGTATTTGATCGGTTGATAAAATATGCCCCCATATTGAAATTCGCGTAAAAATCCGTTGGATTCTTTTTGAGAAGGCTTTCATAATAAGCCTTTGCTTCTTGGTCATGATCATTGGCGTCTAAGAAGTGAGCATATTGTATTCGGATATTGGGATCACTGCCCGAGCGTTTGGCCAATTTATCAAATACCTTATAAGCTTCTTTGTAACGACCACATGTTTCTAAATACTTTGCATAACGCAATTGAGTTTTGGTATCTTTGGATGATAGCTTGAGTATCTTCGTATACAAAGAATCTCCCCGTTTAATTTGTTGCTGCTTGGCACAGAAATCGGCATAACTTGTCAGTAGACCCATATCATTAGGATGGTTGGACAATTCTTTACGGAACTGTGCCTGAACGACATTGACTGGAGCCAACGATGGGTCTTGAACGTAGAGTTGAAGTTTGAGGCTGCTAAATTGGGATTGCCCAGGGAAGTCTACATGGCCTTGTTGGAGGGTACGCAAGGCGCGGGGCGTATCTTCCAAATAGGTTGCATAGATATTTGCCAAGCTGATATAGGCAAATAATAATAGGCTATCAGGAGGTTGGGCAGCATCCGTTCGGTACATTCGAATTCCTTTTTCCAATTGTGGAATGGCTCCTGACGGATCCCCACTTGCATAAACAGAGAACCCGTGCATGAGAGTACTTTGAGGATCAGCATCATGTAGGCTAGCTGCGCCCTCAAAATGTTTTGCTGCGGTGAGGTAGTCTTTACTTTTGTAGGCGTTCGAAGCCTTATCGTATAAGGCTTTCCATAAGAGAGGATCATATCCTTTCAGATGAGGACTATACCGACGTTTCGGATCGATTTTGCTCGCCTCTTGTAGATGCTCAAAGGCACTTACAAGCGGATTGGGGTATTGTTTCTTCCATTTTTCTTCTTTTGATAAAGCAATGTGATAAAAGGACTTAGACAGGTAGGCATGTGCATTGCTCTTGAATCGGGGGTTTCGAATAACGGCTGGATCTTGGAGAGATAAACGTAAAGCTGCAATAGCCGTTTCATATTTGTATGTCTTGTAGGCTTCCATTCCCTCCTTGTATTTGTCTGGTTGGGCTTGTAATGGGATGAGGAAGATACACAAGAGCGCAATTCCAATAAATCTTTTCATATTATTTTGTAATAAGGTAGAGAAAGCTCTAATTTATGATTGGAATTTACTGGCTCTTTTTTATCAAACAAAATTTAGTATCTTAACACGAAATTTCTATCTAGTCGAAGTTGGCCAAGTTATATGAAGACCTTTCATACATTAGCCGTGTTTTCCATGTTGTGCTGTATTGGGGCATACCCTCTCATGGCACAAGGACCCTTTTACACATACTATGAGTATGGAAAGCTAATCATTGCGTATGAAACAAATCATAAGAACTTGGAAATCAACAACAAAGTTCGAATCATTGGAGACCTCTGTCACCAATTGATGCTAGAACATTATGAGATGGAAAGCGTTCCCGAGGTGCTGATTGAACTATTTCACGATTATACGAAGCCTTTCCCAAACGCTGAGGTTTATACAGAGAAAGCTGACTCTAACGCCTTTGCTTGGGTAGGAATGGATACCCTTACCTCAACTCCTTGGAATGAACATGCACAAGAGCAGGGATTTAAAGATTGGTTGGTAGGAACAGGTAGAAAGAAAAAGGTGGGAATTAAGATAGTGATTCGGGCGTCAGCTTTCAAGGCTATATCTGTACTTAAGCTATTAGATTTTGCGCTACAGAATATTGCTTACCTCCAAACGATTCAACAAGAAGATCGCTTTGGCCCAACAGTCGAATTGAGCAATCCTGATGCAACTGAACTGGAAGATTCTGTGGTTACTGTGTATAAGTTTGTTGGGAATTCGGCTCCTAGAAAGCGGATCCAATCTATTCTTGCTGAGGATAATGAGCGAGTAACTGATGTGGCTACAACAAAGCTCTATTGGCTCCTTTCAGCAGACCCCCGAGCAAATCGAAAATTGGATTATTTCTATCAAAACGACCAGTTCCATTTTTATCATAAAGAAGATTCGGCGGCGGGTCTCTTACTCAGCCTAAACCATGTTCAAGAGATTGTAAAAGATTCTATTGGCAATCGTTTTATTTTTCCTTCTGATTGGGTTTTCTTTTTTATAGACTCTGCTGATAGTGAGGCAATTGGCCCTTTCCAAATAGAATCTGAGGAAAGTTTTCGTTGGCCAATCTCTTCTATTTCTATTAAGAATAACCCCAAACGTTGGGTATTCCCTATTGGAACGGATGTTACTCATGAGATTTCCTTTTTTCCGAAAGAACAGTTGGTACTTAAAGATGTTGGGGTAACTGACCCTGATTCGATTCGTGTCTTAGTGGAGGAAGCCTTATATAGTGGAGAGAAGAGCATCATTGTGGCAGATGAAGAGGATACTTCGCCTATTGATACAAGACTGCTTATCTCCCTTTTATTAGTAACAGTAGGGGGGATACTTACCTTTTGGCTCATCCGATTACGTCAAAGAATTCGTGAATAAACCTAACACGCATACAGCTTCCTTTCTGTCTTCTTTTCTTTCTAGTCCTCGGCAGCGTCTGATTACCCTAAAGCGTGTATTGCTCCTAAGTTTTTTGATAGGTATAGCTATCTCATGGAGGTTATGGTTAGACTCTTTCAGAACATTCCCTCATTTTCCTGCAATTTCAGGTATGCCAGCTCTCAGTATGGGGTGGGACTTTCTTGCTTTTGGCTTTTTGATGTTAAGTGTTGTTTTGGCTTGGTGGAAGCCTTTTGATAGGCGTTTCAATGGAATGCTCCTAGGGTTACTTGTATTGTATGGCTTACAAGATCAGCTTCGTTGGCAACCTTGGTGCTACCAGTATGTATTGATGCTATTGCCCTTTACCTTGCTTTCTCAAAAACCGACTGATGACGAAATACATTATAGTTTAAATATTGCCCGAATTATCTTAATAGGGGTGTACGTTTGGGGAGGAATCAACAAATTTCAGCCAGGATTCTTCTCTGTTTACGAAAATAGTCTCATGAAACCCATATTAATGGCGTTAGATAATTCGTATTTTCGTTATGGTGTTTTGAAGTTTGTTTATTGTATCCCCGTGATTGAATTGGGGATGGGATTGGGCTTACTCTTTAGAAAAACACGCTGGATTTCGATTGTGCTGGCTTGTTTGACGCATGTTTATATATTGGTGATTCTAGGGCCAATAAAGGGCGGTTCCAACATCGTTGTGATTCCTTGGAACTTTATGATGATTGCTTCTGTAGTTCTTCTATTTTTACAAATAGATTTTCTGAAAATATTTCCTATTCGGTTAATTCGGCTTCGATTAGTAAGTTACTTCTGTATGTTTTTGGTGGGTGTAATGCCTCTCTTTTATTATACGGGTCATTGGGACAGATATTTGGCTTTTCATCTTTATTCTGGTCGCCAGAAACGATTGTATATTATGATTGATAAAGCGTATAAATCCTATCTCCCCGACACATATCGTACTCATTTGCAGGATAATGGAGAGACATATGTGTTACAGCCTGCTTTTTGGGCATATAAGGAGCTAGGAGTGCCTCTCTTGACAGAGGATCGGATCTTTAAAGCATTTTCCCAAAAACTTTGTACCTATAATATTCCCGAAGAAGCCTTACTCTTTTATATGGATTATAAACATATATATAAAGAAAAACATGTTTTTTTGAGGTGCCGTGACCTATGATACCAAGTGATCGATACTGTATTTAATTGAGTGATTTGGCCATGAAATAGATGTAAGAATTTGATGCATTATGTAATAAAATCTGACATAACGTATTATGTATTGATGTGTTTATACATTGCTGCTTTCTGTACATGTTTGTATAGTTGGGAATAATATATGGGGAGATTCTTAAAAAATGTACATTTTGGAAGCATATGAATAGTTTTTGAGAGAATTAATAGTGTTACAACTCTTCATTTGGGTGAATGATGCGTCGTTATATTGGTTCTGTTTATTGCTTGCTTTTAGATGATAAATTTTCCGTATTTGGGGCGTAAAATTTTATCACTCAGTTTCCTAATACCTCCCCAACTAATAAAGAAACATGACTAGAGTTTTTGTAGTCTTCGCCCTATTGCTATGTTGGAATGTTCGCAATATTGCTCAAGGCCTTGATAGTGAATTGCTCATCGCTAGTATGAATGGACAACTTTCAGAGGTGGAATCTTTATTGAGCCAAGGCGCCAATATTGATTATCAAAATGCGACGGGTCTTTCAGCTTTATTACTTGCTGTTGATAAAGGACATTCAGAAGTAGCTACGGCCTTGCTTTCGAAGGATGCAAATCCTGATTTGAAGGATTATTTTGGAACTACGGCTTTGATGTATTCCGTTCGTAACGATGATCTTGTGCTTGCTAAGTTGTTGATTAAGCACAAAGCAGATGTCGGTGCGAAGGATAACTTTGGGGATTCGGCACTTATTTATGCGATTCGTTTGGGGAATAAAGACATGATTTCTCTCATCGCTATGAAAGCGTCGAACCTTGATGAAGCGATTCAAAACGCTAAAGACTGGGGAAATAATGAAATACTAGTATTGCTAGAATCCATTGCTTCAGGGAAATGATATACCTTATACCTGCCTAAAAGAATGTACCTACTTCTGTGATGTAAGGTAATGATATAGCGGAAGTATAGAGGCTCCCAGAAGAATTTTGATGACCGCCCCAGGTAATACTTTCACAATGCCGTAAACCCACCCTTTGCTCCATCCGATGAACTGCGCCAAATAGGTGAATCCAAATAAAAGAATAAGGGTTGTCCCTAAGGCCATTGCAAGTACACTTTTAATGTATGATTGATCCCATTGGTTTTCTGCAAGCTTGCCACACACAAAGGCAGCTGGTAGAAAGCCAATGAGGTATCCTCCTGTTTTTCCAGTAAGGTGCTCAATCCCTCCTGAGCATTCAGCGAAAACAGGGAGCCCAATTGCTCCCAATATTAAGTATAGAAGGACTGCAGCACTTCCCAAACGACTTCGCAAGGCATAGGCCGTCAGTAATACGGCTAGGCTTTGACCTGTAATGGGTACATAAGGTAAGGGGATAGTCAGTTGGGCAAATAGCGCAATGAATAGGCTGCCGCCTACTACATACAAAAATGGAGTGATGTTTCCTTTCATTATGATAGATGACTTGCTAGGAACTCTTCCATAGCTCTATAAAATTCGAATTGATTTTCTTGATTAACAAATCCGTGGCCTTCATTATCTTTGATAATATAGGTGATATTAATTCCTCTTTTCTGGAGGGCTTCTACCATTTGGTCGGATTCTTCTTTCTTTACCCTAGGATCATTGGCGCCTTGGGCGATAAGTAGAGGAGCTTTTATCTTATCTACATGAAAAACAGGAGAAGAAGAGTAGAGTAATTCGTAATCTGCTTCTGGATGGCCAATCATCTCATAGAACATCTCTCTAAAGGGTTCCCAATATGAAGGAATGGAATTGAGGAAGGTGAAGAGATTGGATACTCCTACATAGTCCACCCCACAGGCATATAATTCGGGTGTGAAAGTGAGACCCGATAAGGTTGCATAGCCTCCATAGCTTCCACCGTATATGGCGATTCGGTCTTTGTCGGCTATTCCTTCTTTTATAAGCCAATGAACTCCATCGGTAATATCATCTTGCATCTTTTTGCCCCATTCCTTGAAGGAGGCTTGTAGGAATGCTTTTCCGTATCCTGCTGATCCTCGAAAATTCATTCGCATGATGGCATACCCACGGTTTGCCAGAAATTGCACTTCAGGAATGAAGCCCCAATTGTCTCTTGCCCAAGGGCCTCCATGAGGATTGATGATAACGGGGAGGTTTTTGGGTTCGGCTCCATTTGGGAGGGTGAGATAGCCATGAATGGTCATCCCATCTCGGCTCGTATATTGAATGGGGCGAATCTCTGCTAAATGTGACTCTTCTAACCAAGGGCTGATATCTGCGATCTTTGTAAGGGCTTTGCTCGATACATCAAAGTAGTAATAAGCTCCCATACTTCGATCGCTATAGGTTCGGACAATTAACTTGTCTTCATTGGAGGTGCGGCTCATGATACCAATTTCTCGATTGGGGAGTTGAGCCTCTAGAAAGGTAATAAGCTCTTCTGTTTCTGGATCGAAGAAGTGGCGTTTTTGTTTCCACGAAGTGTATAAAGCATGTGTTATGCACTTCCGTTTACGAGAGTAAGAGAGATGTTGGATATCAAATGAGGGATTCTCATAGATGATTTTGATCTCTTTGGCTTGATTGGGATCCCATTCTACGACTGCAATCGTATCCCTACCAAGATTTGATAAAGCGTAGATATGCTGATTGTCAAAGCAAAAGAACATAGGTGAGAGGCTGTCTTTAAAGTCAGAGGTAAACACGGTTTGGAATGCTTCCTCTTCCTTCTCTCTGTAGAGAATACTCGTATTTACTCCATCTGTAGCCACAGCTACCCGCAATTTGCCATTGTGATCGGTAAGCCATCCACTTATATTTCCTGGGTTTTGAGCCAATAGACTTAGTTCTCCTGTTTCAATATTCAGCCTGTAGGGGTCAAATACCTGTGGGTTTCGTTTGTTGAGGCCAATGATAAGCTCACTTTCAATATCGACCAATTGGTCAATAATTTGGGTTTTGACATCGGGGAAATCGGTGAGGCAACGAACGTCCTCTTTATGAATATCTGCGACATAGAGTCGAAAGTTCTCATCTCCTCCTGTATCCTGTAAATAAAGGATACGGTTATCATTTGCCCAGAAGTAGGATCGAATATCCCTTTGGGTATCGTTTGTAATTCGATTGACTTCTTCGCTGCCTACTGCCCGAACAAAAATATTGAGGCGGTTTTGGTAAGGAGCTAGATAGGAAAGGTATTTTCCGTTGGGGGATAGCCGATAGGAGATATTTTTAGGCTTACGAAAGAAGTCTTTCAATGGAATGCGTGGAATCTGCTGAGATGACATGGGTATTCTATCCTCTTAATTTCGAATCGAGATATGATTTAAAACGAAAAGCTTTTGTACTATGGTGTTTCATACGGGAAAACCATGCCAAAGCTAGTCATTATTTATTGAATGTGGAATCAGATTGTACGACTTATCTGGACATTCAGGTAGGGGTTTGGACATATCGGTATATGTAAAGGAGGGATATGAATCTAATAATACCTAGGAATGATTTTTACAAGAAATTGGAAGGCCAGATATGGTTTGTATAATGAATCTTCCTACCTTTGAGACATAATTGGTTTTTTCTTTGATAAAAAGAAAAATTAAAAGGGAATCGGGTGAGAATCCTGAACAGTTCCCGCTGCTGTAAGCTCACGATAAGCATTGTATCATTAGGAGGATAACCTCTAGCCACTGTTATTATTAATGGGAAGGCCGATATGATGTGAGTAAGTCAGAAGACCTGCCAGTTATGTAGTTCGTAGCTTTCGGAGAAAAAGCGAAGAATACAAATCTCATATCCGATGAGGAGAGGTGTGAAGGCTTAATCCCCTTTTTTGTATATCTTTTATTCCCTGCGGAAGCTACATTCATGATACACAATGATTTGTAGCAAATGCAAAACCTCTCTCATATATATATATTTATAGGGCTCTTGATAGGAGTAGGGATGAATTGCTTTGCGCAAGTTATTCCTAAGGATACCCTTTTTCAACTGGAGCCTGTAGAGATTGAGGGGAGTAGATTGGAGGCTTTTACCATAGGTGCGAGGGTGAGTGAGGTGGATTCGGCCTTGAAGGAGATGGAGGGAAGTAGAAATCTCGCAGATTTACTCAACATTGCAACGCCTATCTTTGTGAAATCATACGGATTGGGCTCTCTCGCTACTACGAGTATGAGGGGAGGAGGGGCGAGCCATACAGCGGTATTGTGGAATGGCTTCAATTTACAAAGCCCCATGCATGGACAGTTGGACTTTTCCCTTGTGCCTATGCTTTTTGTGGATCAGTTGTCGGTGGAGTATGGAGGGAGTGGCGCCTTATTTGGAAGTGGCGCAATTGGGGGAAGCATTCATCTTGACAATAAAGCAAACTATCGGACGGGTTGGCAGATTGATTGGAAGCAACATGGAGGGCACTTCCTCGATTTTATGCAGGCTGGAAGAGTGGGTTGGAGCAATGAAAAATGGCATGTTTCAACGACTCTGTTTGCTCGAACGGCCAAAAACCATTTTCGTTATCGCAATATAGCGGAACTAAGCCAACCGATTGAACGACAAGCTCATGCAGAGGTTCGGCAATTTGGGATTTTGAATAAACTTGGGGTGAGATTGGGGAAAAGAGATGAGCTGAATATTCGATCATGGTCGCAACGAAATCAGCGGAACATCCCTCCGTCGATGACAGTTGATACAAGTGGTGCGAAACAGCAGGATGTTTTCTCTCGGTTTTCGGTGGAATGGAAGCATATGGGTGATAAAAGCCTTTTGTTTGTTAGAGGGGCATATTTTGAGGAGGATTTGGTATATGAAGATCCGACCATTTCTCTGCGTTCGCCCAGTCTTAATAGAACGGGCATTGTGGAAGCCGAAAACCGTTGGTTTTTATCTGAGCAATGGCAATTGAATGTGGGGTTGAACAATACTTTTTATTGGGCACAGACTGTGAATTATGGAGGTTCGATTTGGCAGAATCGGTTGGCTGCCTATGCCAATGCTAAATGGCTATCGAAACGGAAGCGATTCGTTTCGGTATTGAGTGTGCGGGAAGAGTGGGCTGGGGATAAGCGATGGAGCCCAATCGTGCCAACATTGACAGGAGAGCTTTCCATGAAGCAGGAGGGAGCCCTCCAATTCAAGCTCGCTCGAAACTATCGATTGCCGACCTTTAATGAGCTATATTGGATTCCTGGGGGGAATGGAGACCTTTTGCCTGAAGCATCGTGGAGCCAAGAATTGGGTTGGGTTAAGGAGATGGGTAGTGAGAAGGTAGGGCGATTGAAGAGTCGAATATCCCTTTTTAGTAGCCAAACCGATAATTGGATTTTGTGGGCTCCTGAGAACAATGGAATTTGGGCGCCGAGTAATGTGCGGAAAGTATGGTCGAGAGGGGTAGACTTTAGCCTTGATTGGGGGAAGCGATTCGGGGAGAATCGCATTGCATTGGGGAGCATCTACCAGTTTGTGCGAACGACGAATCGAGAGGTGGGGGCCGGAGCGGAGTCAAGTCTGCATAAACAGCTTATATATGTGCCCTTACATAGCGCACGGGTATGGATAGATTGGCGCTATAGAGGCTTTTCGGCTTTGTTGGCTTTGCAATACACCAGTAAACGGTTTACGACCTCTGACAATTCCGAAGCGATTCGTGGGTTTGCAATGGGGGATCTGAAGCTGGCGAAACAATGGCATTGGAACCGAAATAACTTGGCAATTTGGCTTAAAGTGCAAAACCTATGGAATACAGAGTATCAAGCAATTGCTTGGTTCCCGATGCCTAGAACCCATTTGCTTGGGGGAATTGATTTTACATGGAAGCAACATCAATAAGTAATTATCCTATACAAATTCAAACATTATGCGTAATTATAACAAAACTTGGATGTTAATCTTGGCAGTCATGACATGGTTTGGTTGTGATAATGGACCAGGGGTTGATCCGCCAGAAGCCTATGAGATGGGCGTGTTTATCGTGAACGAAGGGCCGTTTCAAAACGGAACGGGTAGCATCAGTTTCTTTGACCGAACATCAGGAGCTGTAGAACATAAGATTTTCCAAACAGCTAATAGTGGAGCTGTACTGGGTAATATTGTCCAGTCTTATGAAGTGCATCAAGAAAGAGGGTATGCAGTAGTGAACAATGCGGGTAAGGTAGAAGTGGTCGATGCGGATAATTTCTCTACAGCTGGAACTATTACAGGATTGGATCAGCCACGGTATTTCCTTGGGATCAATGATAGCAAAGGCTATGTTTCACAATGGGGAGCTACAGGGGTAGATGGGAGCGTTCAAGTAGTAGACTTGATGACCCTTACAGTCACTGCTTCTATCTCGACAGGTAGCGGAGCAGGGCGAATGCTTATGAATGGAGACAAGGTATATGTGGTGAATGGAGGGGGATTTGGTTCGGATAATACTGTTTCGGTTATTAATACGGCTACAGATGAAGTGGAGGCAACTATTACGGTAGGTGACAATCCGAATAGCCTTCAATTGGATGCAAATGGTAAACTGTGGGTGCTATGTGGGGGTCGAAAGGTGTATGACCCTATGACTTTCGAATTGGATACAGCTGCGAGTACACGAGGTGCTCTTTACCGAATCAATACGCAAAGCAATGCGGAAGAACTCAATTTTGCTTTTGATGATGTTAGCGCTTCTCCTTCTAATCTTATTGTGAACCAAGCAGGTACGACCCTATACTACGGGTATGCAGGAAGTGTATATGCTCAGAATGTAAATGAGAATACACCTGCTACGACGGCTTTCATTGGGCGAGATTTCTATGGAATGGGAATAGACCCTGCAAGTGGATATATTTATGGAGCAGATGCTGGGGATTTCACAAGTCCTGGCCAGGTAATTCGGTATGATGGAAGTACAGGGGCAGCGATAGATACACTTGAAGCAGATGTGATTCCGAATGGTTTCTACTTCCGTTAGGAATTAAGGAGGCTTACATAATTGGGGTAATGCCCAAAGTAAAAAGGGGAAGCAAGTTTGCTCCCCCTTTTTGGTTATTGTGGGTTCAGTTGTAAGCCTTGGCATTCGACCCTTTTGTAGACCTTCCCATCAATGGTGAGGTCATCCTTTTCAAGTGTCCAATTTCCGTTTTCGTTTTTGATATCCTCGCCCTTTTTGGTGGTGATATTGAGGGCGAGATTTCCTGCTTTGAGTGTGCCTTTTACAGAGGACATGTATCGTTGGCTGGAAGCACCCTCTTTTGTGATGCCAGCTAAGATCCCATGTACATCTTCGCCATCAAGTCGGAGTTTGACTCGTGTATGGAGTTTGTCATCTTTGTACTCGAAGCAATCTGTATGGGCGACTGCCCCAGTTGTTCCTTCTCTAAATGGCTTTCTAGGGATTTCCTCGTCGGCGGTTTCATCAGTTTGGACAGTGTCGGCCGCTTCTTCTGCAGCATCTCCCTCAGGGGTATCGCCGCAAGCAACCAACAATAACATAGAAAATATTAACAATGAAAGAATTCGCATAGCATATAACGTTACTGGATATATGAGAAATAGTATATTAATCAATATGGGTATGGGTGGGAGAGGCTGATGTGGACTCGGATGGCTTATGAGCGGCATTAAAGGCTTTTCGGTTTTTGATATACTTCTTGATGGCCTCAAGAGATTTGTCGTCTTCCATTTCGTTCACTTCTTGATCAATGGCAGGATCATTTTCGAACTTGCCCTCATCTTTATTGAAGTATATGCTAATAGCCGTAAATGGCAGCATTCCTGTAGGGCCTACTCCTGTTACATATTCAGCTTCTATGAGAATATCCTTCTTCCCATCATTGTTGAGGTCTTCCAAGGTGAGTTTTTGAAAGTCGTTGACGATCCACATATCGTCTCCATAAAAAGCAGGAAGCTTAGACAATTTCTCTCCGTCTTTTACCAAATAGTAATTGTGTTTAGCCGAAACACTTTCAAAGTTATTGACAACTGCAAAATACACTTTTCCTATATTCTCAAATTCTACCCATTGGGAATGTTCTTCTAGCAACTTATCCCCAAATAAGTTTGGAATATCTGAGTTCTCTGTAGGAGCTTTAACTGAAAGCTCTGGCACTGTATCTTCGGCAACTTCGGTTTCCCCTTCTGGTTCTGATTCATTCTCAGGTGTTTCGCAGGCAATGAACAGCAGGAGTATACTAAATATTAATAATAATTCTGTTTTTCGCATAGTAGACTCTTTTGTTTGTATAATAGGCAATGAATAAATCGAAATTCAAGTATTAACTTGATAATTTATTCAAAATAAAACAACTATCCTGATAAAAAACCTATAGGAGAATGCGGATTCAAAATGCTTAAAATAATATAGAAATATGCGGGTATAGTTCTGTAAATCTAAGTTGATGAAAAGGATGTAAGATTTCGATGGAATGAAAAGTTTATCGAACAATGATTTTCTCGGTATAAAGTCTTTCACCTTTCTGAACCCATAGTATATACATGCCTTTTTCCAAGGAATGGGCGACATGGACTAGCGGTTCGGGATAGAAGTGCTGGAATACTTCTTTGCCTGCTAAGTCGAATAGGCGCACCTTAGAGTTTCCTTCGGTCTCTATCCAGAATTCGCCTGTATTTGGGTTGGGGAAAAGGGTAAGGCTGGGCGAGGTGTCGAATGATTGGGGGATGGAAGTGCTGATAGTATCGGATGAGATTGGGATATGATAATCGGCTCCATTGTTGTTGTCCCAGCTATTGTTATCATAATTGATGACAAAGTTTACTTGTTCGACTGTTTGGGTGGGATCATTGAAGGGGCCAATTGTGATGCTGAGGTTGCCATCGGGATCGGGGCCAGTTAGGGGCGATTGGATGGCGGGGCCTGTGCCATTGAAGAGGAAAGAGCCTGTTGGCCAATAGCTATTGGTGGGGAGTTGCCAAGTGCTGCCGTTGAGGGTGACGCCCCAATGGAGTCGGCCTGAAGTGGGGGCATTGGGGATTGTAATTGTGATGGGGTCGTTGAGGGTGGAGAGGGCAGGTGTCCAAGTGATGCCCTCGGTGCTTGGGCCTGTATTCGAATTGCCTACATATACATGTTGGATGGGACTTTGGGTAATATTGCCCTGCACATCAATGGCCTCTACATAATAATCGACCAAGGTGTCGGATAATCCTACAATCTCAGCATAGTATTCGTCCGCTATATAATCGGGTAGGACAAAGAAATCGACTTCATTGTTATTTGTGACATTGGTTTTAGGGAATATGCGTTGGGTCATATCGATGGATTGCCAAGGGCTTACGCCTGCGCCCCCTGCATAGGTTTCGTTTTCATGGTCGGATAGAGGATTGATGCCATCGTAGTCTGTGCGGTAGCGGAGTCGGACAGATTGGAGGCCTGATACATCATAGGCGAAAGTCCATATATGGAAATCGGAGGCGTTTTGTACTTGTTGGTAGCCGTAGATAGGGCCAAAACCTGTTCCGCCAGGGTTATAGGGGAAGCGTTGGGGGATGAAGACGGTGGGAGGGGTTGCGTCTGAAGTATGGGATTGGATGAGTGCATCGGCGTATTCGACGGCCTTATTGCAAGCGATGGATTGCTTGACCTCCATATCGAGGGAAGTACCATAATACATATAGCCACTCGTATAGCCAGGGAGGAGGTGGTGCCAGGCTTTTTCGGCCAAAGTCGAATTGGCATTAGGAGATACGATATGTTCGATTCGGGTAGGAGAACTGAGGTCTTCGGCCATTTGGACGCGGTTTTCGGCAGCGATCAATACGGCCCAATTTCGGGCGTCTTCGGTCCAGCCATCAGGTGCGAACCGATAAGCCGAATTGTACATTGGCCAAAGCCAATTGATAAACTGGGGGTGTCCCCAATCATTGGCCGCATTGACCCAAGAACCATCCTCTACATGCACGAGGTCTTGGGCAGGTACGGGGTGATCGTCAAGAAATTGTTGGATGGTGGTGGGTACATAGCCTTGAGCCGCCGCCGCTCCTGCAAAGCCAGGCACGGAATTCATATAGTAATCGAAGCCGCCTCCCCAAGCATTGTCGCCATCATGTGCCATTAACACGATAGACGGATGGTTGGGGTCTTCATAGGGAGCGATATGGGTATCAATATCGGCTGTACCCATGGTGCCAAAGCCATTTTGGTAGCTGAGGAGATCAGCCATTGGCACGACCGTCATGGTGTAGGCGTTGCCCGTTGTGGGATCGATGTATTGGGCGTTATGGGCTTGGTAGCAATAGGGAGCCGCGAAGGTGCCGCCTCGTCCATCGATTTGGCCATTCCACCAATTGTTGCCATTCGTCGGAAGGATGTCGGATCGATTCGGTGGGCTGATGTTTGTGCCAGAAGTGCCGAAGCTTACGGGATAATCTTGGAGGGTTCGGGCGAGGTGACTATTCGCGACGATTGTCCATTCGAGGCCTTCTTCGACCAGTACCTTTATCATGCGTTCGCTAAAAGAGCATTCGGCAGGCCAAAAGCCTTTGGAATAGGTGGGATTGTTGCCGAAAGTTTGTTCGTATATATGTCGATGCGCTTGGATTTCCTTTCGCAATATATTGTCGGAAACCAAGGGGCCGAGTACGTGGTGGAAGGTGAATGCTGTGAGATCCATTCGGGGATTGCCCCCAGAAGTTTGCCAACCCCTCGCTGTTACAAAATTGTTCTCCCAGCCATTGCTATAGCCCCACTGTCCATTGGCCGCGAGGCTATTTATATTTTCAATCAGACAACCCGAATAGTTCACTTGCGCCCCTCCTTCGGGATAGGACATGAGGGTTTGGACGGCATCTTTACAACGATGTTGGTAGGCGGCGACTCTATCGGCCTTGCTAAAAATCTCTTGGAGATCGTTTAGGGGATGGGCGATGCCATCGGAATAGACATTGCCCCCAGAAGATTTGAGGGATTGGGACTCCCGTACCATTTGGTAACGGTGGGGATTGGAGGTGCTTTGATCTGGCCAATAGATGGGCTGTTGGAGGTGCCATAGGTAGGAGGTATGTACCTGAGCATGAGCGGATAGGCTAAGCATTAAGGCGATGAGCAATAGGAAAGAATAGGTAGATGTTTGCATATGTTTGTGTATTCGTTTCCTAAGATACGTAGGCTCATTCAAAAGCAAAAGGGGAATAGGGGGGAGGGGCTAGAAAGTGGGGTGGGGAGGGGGTAAAATAATAAGCAGCGTACCAAAAGCTTATTGTTTTGGATACGCTACTTTGTTTTTGGGGTTAATGTTCAATTGTTTATACCCCATTGGAGGGGAAGGTTACCCTTCGGTGAGGGATTTTTTTAGAAAAATAATGAGGGGGTTTTGGGGAAGGAGGGGAGGGAAAAAAGGGGGGGGG
>Ga0163111_10000069_pt1 | contig 56928 bp, 72 predicted proteins | sample CRUFie1St18metaG_FD_109645 | JGI IMG/M metagenome (GOLD analysis project Ga0163111, IMG submission 109645) | Marine microbial communities from the Costa Rica Dome - CRUD Field 142mm St18 metaG | ecosystem: Environmental > Aquatic > Marine > Oceanic > Photic zone | place: Costa Rica: the Eastern...
AATCCACAGGTGTTCCGAAATTAGCGCGATTCACGCGCATCGCAATCCAGTAATCATGTGCTTGTGCCCAGAAAGTTTCTTTTGGATCTGGGATATACCCCTCCTCTAAATCTAACATTTCTTTTAGCATTCCCTTAGGTATTTTAGAAGTAGGGAATCCAATTTTAATTAAAATTTCTATTAAAGAACTGGTTATACACACTTGATCTTCTTCGTGCATATTAAGAGAAGTGTCGGGCCACGTTCCGTCATTTTCCTCAACTTGTCTAAATTTGACAAAAGCAGTTTCTACAATAGAAAAGAGTGGTAGCGAATACGCCTTGTCTCTTTCAAAAAAAGACGCGATAGGTAATTTAGCAACTCTCTTAAACCAATTCCCCAAAAAACCCGGCTTTGTATGATACATCTCGAAATCGATGGATTCCTCGTAGATCGTGGCGATTTCTCTCGTGTCCCACTCCCATCCATTGGCAATACCCGGGACAATGTAATGTTCGTGTACATGATCAAAAAATTCTTTAATTAATTTAGTCGGCCATTCTCTACCCCTGACACCTTTTTGAATTTTGCTAGCAGATACTTCTCTTTGTATTAAATTTTGTATATCACCCGGTATTTTATTTAAATATGAATTGGGTGTATCAAAATCTATAAGTGCTCCAAATCTTGAATTTAATTTTTTACTACCTGTTATTCCCTTTGGGAATTTACCTGTTCTGTTATATACATTAAGTCTACGCTTGTAATCACTAAGACTAGCTTTTAAAGTTGGTTTATTCCAAAGTATGTACATACTTAAATAACCAGGCTTCATTGGATCGTTTGTACGGAGATCCTTTTTGTGACGAGAAATGTATCTTTCTCTTCGTTCGCGATCCTTATGGATTGTAAAATCTGACATGCCGGCTGCACCAAATTTACGAATGTAAGTTTTTCCATTCTTATTGAATGTAATTTCATATTTTTTCCCGCCAGATTTAAGTTTCTTAAAACTCTTTACCTTTATCATATTTATAATAAACAATATTTTAATAAAGTATTAAAATTGGTTTTAAAGTACGTATATTTTTCTTTCTATCCAAAAATTTTTAATATCATTTCTAAGGTATAATTTTCTTATTTCTAAATTAGGTCTTTTATGAGAGACAAATAAGACGCTTTTATATTTAAAGGTGCTTAATAAAAGGTCTAATATATTTATATATTACTAACCAATAAAATATTGTAACGATAGTTATTATAATAGCTTTTTTCAGGGTTGGTACTTTACCGTCAAAGAAAAAGGCTAATGCAAGAGTTATAAATATGTTTTCTATAACGTCTTCTACAACTATATGATATCCTTTTTCTAATTTATTAACCATTTATTAATATTAAAACATTTTAATTATATTCTTTTATTTTGTTAAAATTTAAATATTTAAATACATTTTCTTTGTCAACGTCTATTTTCTTAAAATAATCTAAATATGTTTTTATATCTGGGATTTTCCCTTCTAGAGATGTTATAGCAGATAATTCAGCTGAGGCTAAGTATACATTAGAGTTCTTTCCAAGTCTATTTGGAAAGTTTCTGGTTGACGTAGATAATACCGTAGTATTGTCATCTACCCTAGCTTGATTGCCCATACACAAAGAACACCCAGGGACCTCTGTTCTAACCCCCGATTTTTTGTAAATATCATAATAACCTTCTTTTTTAAGTTGTAATTCGTCCATTTTTGTAGGCGGGGCCATCCAAAGTTTAGATATAGATTCTTTATTGTTTAATAATCTACCAGCGGCTCTAAAATGACCTATATTTGTCATGCAACTTCCTATAAAAACTTCATCTATTTTTTCTCCTGATACATCAGATAATAGTACTGTTTTATCTGGATCGTTGGGGGCACATAATATAGGCTCTTTAATGTCATCTAAATTTATTTCTAATATCTCTTTATACTCGGCGTTTCTATCGGCTTCTAATAATTGAGGATTATCTATCCATTCTTTCATTTTTTTAATTCTTCTTTTGATTGTTCTCTCATCCTTATACCCTTCCTTAATCATCCAGTTTAAAAGAGTAATATTGGATTGTAAATATTCTATAATTGGTTCTTTATTTAATTTTATTGTGCAACCGGCTGCAGATCTTTCGGCGCTCGCATCAGAAAGTTCAAATGCTTGTTCACACGTTAAATCTGGTAAACCTTCTATTTCTAAAATGTTCCCATTAAATATATTCTTCTTGTTTTTCTTATCTAAATTTAGTAAATTATTTTTTTTAGCATAATGAGGTATACTATGAACTATATCTCTAAGAGTAATTCCGGGTTGCATAGTTCCTTTAAATTTAACTAATACAGATTCTGGCATGTCTAAAGGCATTACTCCTGTAGCAGAGGCAAATGCTACTAATCCAGAGCCCGCCGGGAAAGATATTCCTATAGGAAATCTAGTATGTGAATCTCCGCCCGTTCCAACTGTATCGGGAAGTAACATACGATTTAACCAACTATGTATAATACCGTCTTTTGGTCTTAAGGATATACCTCCTCTATTATGCATAAAATCTGGAAGAGTATTATGAGTAATAATATCTACATCTTTAGGATAAGCAGCTGTATGACAAAAAGATTGCATAACTAAATCTGCAGAAAATCCTAAACATGCTAAATCTTTTAATTCGTTTCTAGTCATGGGTCCAGTTGTATCCTGTGATCCAACTGTTGTAACTTTGGGTTCACAATAATTACCCGGATGTATTCCGTCTAATCCACACGCTCTTCCTACAATTTTCTGCGCCAAGGTAAACCCCTTTTTATCGTATTTAATTGTTTTGTTTTCAATAAAAAAATTGCTAGGTGTCATATTTAAACTTTCTCTAGATTTTTCAGTTAGTGCTTTACCAATTATCATGTTAATTCTACCCCCTGCTCTAACGCTATCTAGAAGCGCCGGGCATTTTAATTTCCATTCGCATATTAGTTCATTTGTATTTTTATCGATTGTTTTTCCATTTTTAATGTCTAAAATAATCTCTTGTCCCATTTTAATATCTTTAACAGGCATCTCAATTGGTAAAGCACCAGAATCTTCCATTGTATTAAAAAATATAGGAGCAATTTTATCTCCAAAACAAAAACCTCCTTGTCTTTTATTTGGCACATATGGTATATCTTTTCCGAAATGCCAAAGTATACTATTAGTTGCACTTTTTCTACTAGAACCTGTTCCTACTATATCTCCAACAAAAGCAATAGGATTACCTTTTTGTTTCAACCGTTCTATAGTTTCAATTGGCCCAATCTCATATGGTATGTTAGGCACAATTCCATCTCTTGGACATTTTAACATGCTTAACGAATGAAGAGGTATATCTGGACGAGAAAACGCGTCTTGCGCGGGAGACAAATCGTCAGTATTTATCTCTCCGTTTACCTTAAAACAAGTTAAAGTTATACTATTTTGCAATTTTTCTCTATTGAAAAACCATTCTGCCTCCGCCCACGACTTTATAACTTCTTTGGCATATGGATTTCCTTTATTCATTTTTTCTTCTATACAATTAAAATAGTCAAATATTAATATATTATTTTTAAGATTATGTGCCGCAAACACCCCATGCGAAGAATCTAGTAACTTTACCAATGCTTCTATTGAGTATCCTCCTTGCATTGTTCCTAAGATGTTAATTGCATCCAATCTAGAAATAAAGCTTTTTTCATTTCTAGATTCTGCGATATCTAATAAAAAATTTGCCTTTAATTTAGACGTTGAATCTACCCCCGGTAAAATTTTATTTTTGAGTAAATTAAGTAACTCAGATTGATTATAAAATGAATATTCATCTTCAATTTTAGAGTTAAAATTAATTTGATTTATAAGTTCTTTTGTTTCTTCTAAATTTAGAGGAAGCGGAGGAATACCTAATTTATTTCTATTTAGTGTGTTATTTTTAAATTTAGATAATAAATTAATACTAGTACGTCTCATTTAAATTATATTATATTAGTTAGTTTTTTTAAATCCTTTTATAGATATTATTATATTAAATACAAATGATTAGTAAGTTGTATAATAATATCAAAAAAGAAAGAGTGGTTATAATCGGGAGCGGGTGGGCAGGTTCTACAATTGCTAAAAATATAAACTGTAAAACTAAATACAATCTTACTGTTATAAGTAATAGAAATCATATGGTTTTTACTCCATTATTAGCGTCAAGTTGCGTAGGTACTCTTCATTCATTGAGTGTAATTGAAAATATTAGACATATACAACCGAATTTAAGAGACTCTAATAATCATTTTTATCTCGGAAATGTTAATTGTATTGATAAAACTAATAAAAAAATTTATTGTACAGCCCTAAATGACAAAAAATTTGAAGTTAATTACGATAAATTAGTCATCGCAGTAGGTGGTAAACCCTCTACGTTTGGAATAAAAGGAGTTAAGGAATATGCTCATTTTCTTAAAAATTTAGACGATGCTCGAAAAATAAGAAATACTATTCTTGAAAACATTTGTCTGTCTGGTATACCTGGAACAACTATAAAAGAAAAAGAGAGACTAATGAATTTTGTAATTGTCGGGGGAGGACCAACTGGCGTAGAATTCTCTAGTGAACTGTGTAATTTTATAAACGAAGATATGTACAGATATAATCCAAATGCAAAAAATCTTGCTAAAATAACAATTATAGAAGGAAATGAAATTTTAGGAAGTTTTGATTCAAGCTTAAAAGATTATGCATCTATTAAGTTAATTAATGCAGGCGTAAATATTAAAAAATCTAGAGTTGAGAGAATAGAGAAAGATAAAATTTATTTATCTGACGGTACTATTATTAATTACGGTATATGTGTATGGTCCACTGGTATAGAACCCGGGGATTTAGTTAAAAATTTTAATTGTATTAAATCTAAAAATGGAAAAATTAAAGTAAACGAATTTCTTAATATTTATAATTTAGATGGAAGTATAAATGAAGACATATATAGTTTAGGCGATTGTGTTGAAATAGAAGATAATCCGTTACCCCCTTTAGCTCAGGTTGCAGAACAACAAGGTCTTTTTCTTGCAGATTCTTTTAATAATCTAAATATACAAAATAAATTCAAGTATAATCATAGAGGTTCAATGGTTACTCTAACCACGGGTTCGGCTATATTAGAATCTACTGTTAAAATTAAAGGAATAACATCTTGGGTTCTATGGAGATCTGTTTATCTTACAAAATTAATATCTATTAAGAATAAGTTAAACGTTGCTTCACAGTGGTTTGGATCTTGGATTAAAGGTCGCGAGATTAGTTTTTAATAATGTAGTAAACTATGATAATAATAATTATCAATAATAAGGGTTTTAATATTGTATTTAATGTAAATATTTCTTTGCTTCTATATATTTTTTTATCTTCTGGATATAATTTAAAATAAAACGACGAAACATTTTCACAAACGTTCTCCATTGAAGTAAATTGATATATATTATTACCGTTATGAGGACCAACCCAGTAAAGATTTTTAAAATTAGAATTTTTGGGGAAAGAATCTATATATGTTGTTTTTTTTGTTTTCATAAAAGGGGTGTCGTCTGTAATCCATTGATTATTTTTATATTCAACTCTTTTATTTAATATTAAAACAGGTTTTTCTTTAATTTTAAGTAAAGAATTTATTTGTCTATAAGCTTCATTCATCAATTCTTTATTATCTATTGTCTCATTAGCAGTTTTGTTCGTAAAGTTGGATTTAGTACCTAAATTTACTATAAGAGCAGATATTAAAGTATTTGTTTTATTTCCCATTTTTTCTTCAAAATAATCTGACATTACTATCCACGCTACCCCCCATTCTCCAAAGCCATTCCCCCACACATCTGGTATATCAATTTTATTTTCAAAATGTATTGTAAAAGATATATAGGGTATATAACTATTGTCAATGACATAATTATCTATTTCTGATATTGAATTAAAAAATGAATATTTTAATGTATTAGATTTTTTAAATAATTTTGCACTATGCAGAGGAGGAGTTGTTATAATTAAAGAATCTGATTTATATTCATCACTGTTGGTTTTAATAATATAACCATAATTATCTTGTTCTATATTTTTAACTTCCTTATTATACAATATTTTAACTCCCAACGATTTTAATTTTTCAATAACAGGTGGCCATAACCATACATCATTTGGTACATTAGGTTCAACTATTTTATAAAAAGCATTTTGATTAAAAATAGAAAAAAAAGCACCTGCTGAATAAGTCATAGAGGTTGCTCCGTCTGTAAGTGTACATAATTTATTTATATAATCCTTGGCTTCTTTGCTAAAATTAGGAAAAACATCATTTACTGATAATTTTTTAAAATACTCAGGATAAATAATAAATATAATGTAGTTTATAAAAATCTGAGATATTTCTAATATATTAGCAGATTTAAATAATCCTTCTATTCCAACTATAAAATCATATTTATAGTCTTTCATATTATCTCTAAAATTTACATCACATAGTTCCAATAGCTTTTCAAATTTAAAATAATTTGTTAGATAAATTCTAGGTCCGTGTTCAGAAAAACTTTTATCGTATCCAACCCTGTCTACTCTATGAGAACCTCCAAGTGTGTCCCACTTTTCCAATATAGTAATATCATTACTTGAATCTTTTTTTGCAAGAAGAAGCGCTGTAAATATACCAGACGGTCCTCCGCCAATTATAGTATATTTCATCTTATATAAATATAACAAATAATTAATTTAAAAATATAATTAATTTAAATTAAGAATGAAAAGCGCACCGACTGGAGCCAAGATATTCAAGGCAAAGTGTTCCACGTGTCATACAATAGAAAACGGAGGTCCTAATAAACAAGGTCCTAATCTATGGGGCGTTTTTGATAGAAAGGCCGGTAAAACACCAGGATTTAAATATACTCAGGCAAATTTAAATTCTGGAGTAACATGGACAGAAGAGGCTCTTATAGAATATCTTAAAAATCCAAAAAAATACATTAAAGGAACAAATATGGCTTTTCCTGGATTTAAAAAAGAAATAGATGCTAAAAATGTAGTAGAGTTCCTCAAGTATTTTAAATAATAATTTGATTATCTACTCATTATTAATAATTTTTTACCTAAAACAGTAGATAAAAAAACAACTACAAAAATTATTAATGAGCTAGTAAATAAAACCTGACCATGATGAACAATCATATGCATTATTTGACTAAAAAAATCTAGTTTTGCCGCTCCATTTGGTGGCTTAATTTGCGCAGATGTGGCAAAAGGAGTTAAAATAATAGCAAGAACTATATTTAATATAACTCCAACTATAGAATTATAGAAAGCAACTTTATTCATTTATATTAATAAAAGATTTTATAATAATATTTAATTATCTTTAAAAAGAGTTTTGATTTCTTCATTTGGATAAACATATCCAAAATCTGGCTGATCTTCGTGACCTTCTTTTAAAAGTGTATAATCGCCTGTGTTTGTACATAAATTATAAATATTAAAATTATCAGCAAGGTCAAACTTATCTGTTCTTGATGAAAGATTTACAGAAATGCTTCCCTCTACGCCGCTTATAATTCTATGAAATATCCCAGCTGGCCACACAACCATAGCGGGGCCGTCATAATACAATTTATCATTTTTGTAAACTTTATCCGGGGTTACAATAAAGGACGCTTTTGTTTTAGTTTTTGGATCAAATATATCAATGTATCTAGTACCTTGTAAAACTAGAAGATTGTCGTCTTGACCTGGATGCATATACCATGGGCGTTTAACAGCTATTGTTCCGACATCCGGTGTTTCAATTGGTCCAGGAGATATAGAATTGGGACCGTGTATAACTCGGTCTATTCCGCTAATTTTTGGAATATCAGAAGGAACCATTTCATCAAATTTGACGCCTTTTGTTCTTCTTAACATTCGAAGTGGAATAATTCTGTACATTTTTTTTTATAAATAAAAATAGAAATATGCTTTTAAGTATATTTATTAATTATATTTGGACATAAGTAAGAATCTTTACACACTTTTCTTGTATTTCCTAGTTCGTTTGCAGTATAATCTATTCCTTTTAATAAATTACTTCTTCTTTCTTTTTCAGTAGTTCCTCTTTTGATATTATTCATAAATTTACTAAAAATTTTATTTGCACAATAAGTCCTTATGTCTTTACAGGTTATATTAGTTTGAATTTTGGTTTTTAAGAATTTATTTAAATCACTAGAATGTATCCTATTAGAATTTATATCATAAAATAAATATGGACCTTTTATTCTAAGAACCCGATTTATGAAGCATAAACTGTTATGATTACTTATTATCTTATTATGTAATATACCTTTTTTACCTATAAAAGATAGAGTATTATTTTTAAAATGAGTTTTAAGTAAAGTACATATTCCATAAGTTCCGTTTTCTTTTTTATAATTATCGTTTCCAACTCTTATACATAAATCTTCCATAAGTTTAATTACATTTGCTATTACACACTCTCTTGAAAGATCTTTTTTTGAAATATAGTGTTTTATGACTCTAGAGTATCTATTATAATTAAATGAATTCATTTTATTAAATTTACTTTTCTTAGACTTTTCTATGAAATCTTTGTTGTATATATATTGTTTTCTACCCTTAGAATCATATCCTGTTGCTTGTATTTTAGCTTTAGATGATTTATCTATTTTAACATTCGTCCACATAGGAGGTATTTTAAGATTTTTAATTCTCTGTAAATCATCTTTAGTAGCTCCTCTATAACCAAATTTGTTATTTACAACTTGTCTAGTTATGTGAGACATTTAATTTAAATGTATATTTTAATATGTTATTTAAAGCATAAATTTATATTATTTTACAATTATATATAAAGATATTATACATTAATAAGTAAATGACAAATTGGGACATTCTGCTTTTGGACAAATCCGGGTCTATGATAAACAATAAAACTGATCTAATTGTTGGTTTTAATGAACTCATAAACGAACAGAAAAAAGAAGAATCTGACAATTTATTTACAGTCTTTACTTTTAACAATAAAGTTGAACTTTTAAAACAAGATAAATTTCAAAATTTTGAAGAAATTGATAATACATCTATAATTACAAAGGGAACTACGGCGTTATATGATGCAATTGGAAAGGCTTATGATATGATTCTTGAAAATAAATTGTATACAAATATTACATTAACTGTTATAACAGATGGTCTAGAAAACAGTAGTAAATTTTATACAATTGATATGTTAAATGATAAAAAAAGGCAAATCGATGAAAAATACACAATCAAGATGGTATTTATAGGGGCTGATATATCGTGTATAACAGAAGAAAATGTTGCACTGCATGCGTCTCAAAGCGTAGACTGCGGGGGAAATATACATAGAGCTCTTAGAATCGCATCTAGGACGATGTCTAGTCAACGAGATGGAAGTGAATATGTACCAGAAGAGTCTATTCAGGTAAACCCCGCAACGCCATTGGTTATGAAAAGAAGTAGATCTTGTAGCCCAAGAGGTGTACCAAAACTTAAAAGATGTAAAACATTGTCATAAATATTAAATGTCAGTAATATTTGATAATACTCTAAAACTGTTATGATTTATATTAACAAATACCTCTTTGTTGTTTTGTATTAATTTCATTATTCTTTTCTCTTGTTTTTTAAATTTTTTATTCTTTCTTTTTGTTATGCGATCTTCTTCCATAACTAACATTTCAAATTGTGCGTCATTATATTCATTTTCTGTATCGTCATAAAAATCTTCAATTTCTTCTGATATTATATTTCTACAATATGGACATTCGTTTTTAGTTAGTCTATCATTGCAATTTGTACAAATAAAATGTATACAAGGAAGAAAATTAATACATTCTATAGTCTTGTTTTCCATACATATACCACATTCAAATAGTAATGTAGATGTCTCCTCGAAATCCATTTAACTAAACTAAATTTATTTATTTTAATTAAATGAATATTTATAAATAATGATATGTTTATAACTCCTAGGAGTTTTACTTATAATTATCTAGACTAATTAACATTTCCACTTAAGATTACAATTTGTACATGTTACATATGTAGTCATTGGTTCATCAGCGCTTCTGGTTTGCATTTGATAATATACAGTTTTCATTGACTTACATCTATTACATTTAAACATACCATCGCCAACCGGGACTTCTTGTTTAACTATTGCTCGATTAAGGCTTTTTGTTCTTAGGGCTTCCCAAACATCTGGATTAAGTTCTTCTCTCGTTAATTTAACTAGTGTATATGCTTCTAACATTCCGTCTCTTATTTTTTCCTTTAAAACAGGGGCGTTCGTTGTGTAACTAATATTAGCCAAAATTCTTCTTGCATTAGTTGAATATTTTTTAAGAAAATTTGGATCAGACCATTTTAGGGGATAACGTTTTTCTTTGCAAAACTCTATGGCAGAATTAAAAACACCTTTTTCCATATTTAAAATTACAACATTGTCTTCTTCGAGTTGCATATATTTTGCTGCATTCTTTTTGAATATATCTCGACGAAAAGCCATGTTCTTATATATCAATTATATTTTATACTTTTAATATAGTTAATTTTATGTAATTTTTTAATAGTGTATAAAATTGTAAACTAATCTTCTTAGTGAGTAAATTATAATTAAAAAAAATATTTATATACAATTAAATGGATGAAAACGAAGAAAAAGGCTTATTGGATTACTTGCCAATTGTAATTGGAATTTTGTTAATTATAGTCGCTATTTATATGCTTGTTAATACAAGCAAAAATCCAAGTCCAAATTATCAGCCAATGAATATATTTGGACAACAGGAATACAACATAGCAAGCGCTTTTGAGATAGCAAAATAATTACAAAAAAATAAAGTATTTAAAAATAAATACAATAAGTTCATAGATACAAATGATAAGGCGACTGTTTTTAGACGAGGCTTTTAATCAGGCACTGAAGTCAGACATGAATTTTAATCATGGATGTGTTGTAATCTATCGTGGGAAGATAATTGGGAAAGGTTATAACACGTACATTAATTCTAATTGCTGTGATAAAGCCTCTTTGCATGCAGAAGTAAGCGCCATAAATAATGCACTTAAAAAAATATCTGCAGAAGAACTTAAAAAATGCAAACTCATTGTAATTAGAATTAATAAATTTGGAGAACATCTAAATTCAAAGCCGTGCTACAACTGTACAAATTATATTAATAAGTTTCGCATTAAAAAAGTTTTTCACTCTTAAAAAAACATATATTTAACATTAAATAAAGACCTGCTATTACACTTAAATTTGATAAAAATGGTTTATACTTTAATGGTGTTGTATAAAATATAAGAGTAGCAAGTATTGTAAACAAGATTAACATATAAGTACCAATAGATGCCAAAATTGGTTCATTATTAATTGTACCATAAAGAACCATTAAAGATGCTAAAAGCTCATAGATACCCGCCCCCAAAACTATAATTTGTGAAATATCACTTGGCAGTCCAGTTTTTATAGAAAATCTAGACATCTCTGATGTCCCTAACGACGTTGTTTTATCAACCCCTGATATTATAAACATAAGTACTATTAAAAAAATTGAAATTTGTATAATTATCTCCATTTATAATATAAACACATTTTAATTTTGAATACAATTAAGCTTCCACTCGGATTCGAACCGAGGCCAGTAGATTCAAAGTCTACTGTCATAACCACTAGACTATGGAAGCTTGATTGTATTATATTTTAAACCTAGTACTAATGTATAATCAATATACTCCTCCAACCGGGTTCGAACCGGTGACCTTGCGGTTAACAGCCGCACGCTCTAGCCAACTGAGCTATGAAGGAGTATATTGATTAAAGTATTTTTTGGTTCTCCGAAGAGAAAACGTTTATTTATTATTTTTAAGGATATTATTAATCACATCACTAATCATGATAGACAACTCTTTATCTTTTTCTAGTATTTTTTTAAGGATATCTGAGTTATTAATTATTGTTTTGATAAACTTAGAGTAAAGTCATTCATTTACTCTACACTTTCATCTTCCTCACCGACTTCATCCTCCGAATCTACAATTGCATATCCAGAAAGCTTATTACTCTTGTAAATCTTTGCTTGAAGTAGCTTATATCCGACTCCATACTGGGTCTTTCCTACAAACCAAACTCCAGTAGACTGGATAAGACACACTGCTTCACAGCCCTTGGGAATCGAAGAAGAATTTACATTACCATCTGCATCTACGATCTCAACGGGCTTCTTATTTTCATCGTAGAGAACAAATTGAGGAGTTCCGTTCTTATCAAATGGAAGCTTTACCTTAAGAGTCGACGGCCACTTAGGGTCCTTTGGAAACTTTTCTGCAGACTTATAAAACTCATTAACAAGTTCTGAACTTAGTGTCTTTCCAAACCACGTAGAATGTTCTTGTGGATGCAACTTAGCCTTCTCATCGATGGCTCGAATATTACTTGTAAATTGCTTGAGCTGTTCATTTTGTGTTTCATCGTTAGCCATTGATACCGAAATATGATACCTTACTGGTCCGCCGTTTTCGGGCTTAGAAGAATCGATACCAAATGGAATACGAACTCGGCAAGTCTGTAGAATAAATGCACCGCCGCGATCGCTTGCAGTTGGGTTGTAATTTACAAGAACGCTCTGCCCACCTAGTTTATTCTGCTTGGGTGGCAAAAAGTTAATCGCGTCAGTCTCAAATTCATTCGGTAGTACAATAGAGTGGGCCATTACGTTTTCTTTGATACTATTATATAGGAAATGTCTTTAAGTTAATTAATTTTGTGTAATTTTTAGGCAAAAATAAAATATACAAACTGTATATCTGGATTACAATGTATATAATTTTATCAATAGTAGTAGTTATAATATTATTAGAGCTTTATGGGTTTACTAAATATTTAATGTTAGAATTTAAATCACAAGAAAAAATTAACAAATCGGTAAATGTAGACACCGAATTTGATAAAAAAAAATTTAATAAATACTCTGTATTAGGTGATAAAAAAATAAATCACGGACCTGGTAAAATAATGATTTTGGATGACTATAATATATTTATAAATACAGAAAATTATAATACTCTTATGAAAAAAAAATTGATATACAATATAACTACACCTTTTGAACTAGAAATTTTAAATGTAAGTCTTTCAAATGAAAATATAATTTATTATTATATAAGCGATGAATAACTAAGATGACAAACAGTTTAAAAATTGCTAAAAAATATTTAATTTAAAAAGCCATTATATATTATAACATATAGAAGAGTGCAAAGATGGATTATGACAGTGATTGCTCGGAAACATATGCTGAACTTTCAGATGAAATTCTCTCAGAACTTACAGAGAATTCCCAACTTGAAAGTATTTTTTTATTTAAAGAGTCTATCTCAAAAGAACCAGAATTTATAGGAATAAACAATATTTCTTCTTATGAGATATTGACTATTTTTACAAATCCAAAAAAAGATAAAACAAAGAGCAATTTAACACAATATCAATTAGAACTGTTTAAGAACATTTGTTATGAAATTTTTGATAATGTTTATCCAGACGAATACTATAACAGGGTCTCAGAACAAATATTCTCAAGGATTTATGTTTGAAATATTTTTGATTTCATAGATGGGTTTTTTTTATAAAAAGATTCTATTTTATTTGATTCTGACGAAATTAAAACAGTAGATAAACCAGATTTTTCAGATAAATAAACAAGTGTGAATTTTTTATCATTCATTTGTTTAGCTATATAATAAAGTATACCGTACAATTCTTTATCTTTTAATGGACTGCTTAGGTAGTCTTTAAGATCACGTTTAATCTTATTTAGTCTCTTTGTTATTCCTTCGGGAATTTGTATATCACTTGTGGTCCCTATGGGTATTGATATATATTTTTCGAAAGATGTACCATTAAATATGTCTTTCATTACAAAATTATAAGAATAAACTTCTCCTATTTGTATGTCAAAAATAGAAACTAATTTTTGAATATTAATTTGAAGTTTATTATAAACCATTGGATAATAAATAGACCACACCGCAAGAGCTTGTTTTTCTTTACCTCTTAAATCTGGTTTAATTTTTATTAAATTGTACCATATAGAAAGAATCTCATTTCTTACTCTATCAAATACAATAGGATTATATTTTACAGAAAGTAAGTCTAATATGTCATTTATTTTTTTTAAATTATTGCTAATTCTTGATTCTTCTGGGTCATTATTAGACCACGTATTTATTTTAGAAAGATCTCTTTTAACTTGTTTTCCATCTTTTATAATAGTGACAAGTGTTGTACCAGGTTCTATAAATGTATTTTTTGAAAGATTTATTTCCTGTTTATATGTTTTAAACGGATTAAGATTAATAGACGTATCTGTTGCTCCACATTCTTGGCAAATACTTTCATGATTAGAATAAACAAGAGAACTTGATTTACAAAGTTTGCATGTATCGTGACTTCTTAATGAAATATCAATTGGTTCTATTTTAATTTCTTCTTTTATAAATCCTTGTGTCTGAAGACAGTTTATTAAATATTGTCTTCTATCTTTTACACTTTTGATGTTATCAACTTTCCTTTTAAGAAGTAACGCCGTAAGTTGTTTTGACATTTACATTATATAAATATTTTAATTCATCCTGTTTAAATTAAAATAATTATAAAATATTTTGTTAAAGATATAAATATGTATGACTTAATTGTTGAAGCAATTGTAGTAGGCATCATGACTATTATATTTGGTAACGTTAGTGGAATTTTAATAAGTCCTTTGTTCAAGGTAGATCTTCCAAAAGTTTGTAGCACGTGGAACAAATTTTATGCAATGGAGATTACTTTGTTTTTAACTGGTGTTTTAATCCATTTGTTTTGTGAATTTTCGGGTATAAATAAATGGTATTGTAAAAACGGCTTCGCGTGTACAAAATAAAACTACTTTATTGAACCGGAGGTGGTTTAAGTGATATGTTTAATCTAACAGCTTCTATATTATTAACTTGATAATTACTTTCTAAATAATGTTTTAATATACGATGAATAGCGTTTCCTATCTTGGCTGCTTCATCAATATTAATCTGACCAGCTTGAAAGTTACCGGTCGCCCCCGCGTCGGTCGGACTGCTATAAGTCGCGTTCCCCCACTGAGATGAATCGCTTGAGACAGATTTTATATAAATTTCCCAAGGTGCCCCCACATCGTTTCCAAGTTGTGAGACTTGTGGTGGTGCGGTGTCGGCATCGGCGTCGGTAACTCCTCGTAAAATCTGTGTATTTTCACTAGATGTGAAAGCTGACATTTATCTTAAAAAAATATTTTTTTTTAAAATTTAACAATAAAATATATACATCTTTATGGGTATATTTTGCAGACATATCTATAAATATAGAAGACTTAGATAATGTTCTTTTTACTTAGTCTAGAACAAGTTCAAAATCTGGAAATACGTTTAGTGCTTTACTAATGTCTCCATCTAGATGCTTATTCAATTTATGATATTTATGTTTCATCATAATTTGTTCTGTAGTTAGTCCGTCTTTGTAAATTTCGGGTTTAATGTCATCTTCCAGAAAATAAGGAATAAAAGACGCCGCAAAAAGAGCTCCGGCAACGGGATAAACACGTTTAATTACTTCCTTATGTGTAGGAGGCTTCAATATATAAGACTCCGCGGAAAATAGATACAATAGAGAAAAAATAATTGCCTTTTTCATTTATTATAAATGTGTATATTTTATCTTTTTATATTAAAAACTATACACATTTATAATAATTACATATGATTTCACACTTTAACTTAATTTCCTAGTAAATATATCATCGAATATCTTCTTTAACTGGTGTTAGATTTAAGTACTACGATTAATTTAACGGATTCTATATTATTAACTATATATTCATCTTGTAAATAGAATTTCAGTATACGATGAATGGCTCCTCCTATTTTCTTCGCGGCGGCAGCGCTGGGGCGGCCAGTGGCATCTGAGCTAGTGCTGTAAGTTGCTGATCCCCAGTCCGCTTCGTTGTTCGATCTAGATTTTACACAAATCTCCCAAGGTGCCCCCAGCTTTTCATTAAGAGGTTCGTCCGGATCAAAGTAGCCGCTTTGGACGGCCTGCGTGACTCCTCGCACAAGCTGTGCATTTTCACTATAGGTGACCGGCATTTATCTTTAATAAATATTTTTTTTACACCTTTGAAACTTTTAGATGAATATTAAAAATATTTAAAAACAGAGATTTGATTAGTGAAAATGAATATAATTTATTTATAAAGAAATAAGTACTTATTCACTGAGCGTGGGAACACCAGGGGCGGCGGCGTGGAGGAGCGCTCAGATGGCAGTGTAGGAATCGCCGGGTTCGGCCTGCTCTACGGCGGCGGCTGCGGGGGTTTTAATTACTACGTTTAATCTAACAGCTTCTATATTATTGACTTGATACTCAGCTCCTAAATAATGTTTTAATATACGATGAATAGACCCTGCTATCTCCTTTGCTTGATTAAAATTAATCTTACCGGACATATCAGTATTAGTGTTGTTTGTATAAGTTGCCTCTCCCCAGTCCGTATCGTCGGGAACAAAAGATTCTATAAAGATTTCCCAAGGTGCCCCCACTTGGTCATTGAGAGGTGTATAGGAGGGCGAGGCGGTGTTGGCATTGTCCGCGGTTGTACGTCCTTGCAAAGTCTGTGTATTTTCACTATAACTATAGGTGACCGGCATTTATGTTAAAAAAAAATATTTTTTTTTTAAATTTAACAATAAAGAGCCCACGCGGGGAATCGAACCCCGAACCTTGGGATTAGAAGTCCCACGCGCTATCCAATTGCGCCACGTGAGCTCTTTATTGTTTTAATCAATGTTATTAATCATATTCTTAAAAAAATCTGGTACAACTTCTACATTTTTAACAAAAGATGGACACAAATTATTTATTGTTTTTTGATCTGCATATCTAGATCCTAAAAGTAACCAATTTATGTATTTGTTTGCATAGACAATCACTGTCTTTTCTCCAAGATACTTTACATTATAATTATAATACATCGCTAAGATATAATTATATTTATAGCCTCTGTATTTTTTACACACTTTATTTATGGCATTTTTTAAGCACTCTTTGGGTTGCGAACTACACGCTTCTTTGTAGGAGGCTTTGTTGGCTCCTTTGGGGCGTCTTCTACTACATCTGCATCTGGCACTACGGGTGTTTGCACAGAAGATTCTACCGAAGACGCCAGTGCCTGCTTTTCCTTTTCCGACATCGGATAATGAGGCTTTAGATAACGCTGAATATTGAAAAAAGTTACGGGCTGATCTGGATTACGAAGAAGAGTCTTTAGACTTGTAGCAGCAGCGGAACCCTCTAGAAGAATAAAACGGCGATTTTCCGGATTTTGAAGATTGTTATTCTTGATAAATGCGTTAATAGTAGCAGTTACTTCCTGACGAGAGTGTTCAGTATCTGGTTCAAAACCAAGAAACTTACACAATTCATTAGAAATTGCAACTGGCTTTTGTAGAGCAGAAGGACGCTTTGGTGCATCTGGGTCTGTATTTGCAACAGGGGGCTTACGGGAACGCTTAGAACGAACGGACTTATTAACTTCCTTTTGAAGAACCTTCATACGAGCGCTAAGACTCTTAGTTGTATCCATAAGAGCATTGAAATCCTTGATAAGGAGATCAAACTTTTCGGTAGTAGTATTCGGAACTGGCTCCTCGGTAGTAGACATTTATAATTCATAATAATGCTTTTCTTTAAATACATTTAATGGTATACTATTATAAAATAATTAAAAGAAATAAAACATTTAATTTAAATGTCTAACTTAGAGGATATTATAACTAGAGTAGCAGATTTTATTAAACGCTATAAATGCATAAATTCAATAAAGATACATTTTACACTTGGAAAGTATACTCAAGAGTTTGGACTTGATAAACATATTTTTCAGTTTGAAAATTATATGAATATTATAAGTTTACTCGAAAAATGTAATACATGGGAAGATGTGTCTAAAACTGAAACTAAAAAAATTAGATCCGAACCTGAAAAAATTGTAGATTCTTTAATTATAAGATGTCAAAATGGACCATACGATATTATAATTACAGCTCAAACTAAAGAAACAAGCGAAATTTATATCTCTGAGGAATTTACCTATGAAGAAAATATTTATAAACGCAAAAATCACACTTTTCGTGTATCTAAACAATCTACAAATATAGACGAAACATTTTATACTGTTTCTGTAGTCGCAGATATTCCAAATAAATATACAGATACTTATATAGCTCATTCAAGTCTTTTAAAGGTTATAGATCTCATAAGTGCGTGCGAAAACAAAAAAGAAGAATTATATTTTATTATAGTATAAAATTTACAAAATATTTAATAACTTAAAATTAAAAATTATAAATTATAAATTACAAAAAAGATGTTTACTGATTTTAACCCAGTAAACAAATGCATAACAAGAAAAGACATTATTAACATTACAGGATTTAATCCTATTAATATTTCATACTACCAAAAAGCCTTTATACATAAAAGTGTACTAAGATTCATAACAGACGAAAATTTAAACTCTTCATATGAGAGATATGAATTCTTGGGCGACTCTGTTTTGAATCTTATAATAGCTAATTTTATTTTTTTAAAATACCCCGATAAAGAAGAAGGTTATCTTACTAGAATTAGAACAAAACTTGTTAACGGTAAAACGCTCGCATTTTTAGCTAAAAAAATAAATCTTAATCAATTTCTTATTATAAGTAAAAATGTTGAAAGTATAAATGGTAGAAATAATGACCGTATTCTTGAAGACATTTTTGAAGCTTTTTTATGTTCTATTAACATGGATTTAGGATATAAATACGCTGAAAATTTTGTATTAAGAATTATCAACGAATTTATTAATTTTGAAACACTGGAAGAGGATAATAATTATAAAGATATACTTCTTAGAAAATGTCAGCAAAGTCTTCAGATTAATCCAGAATATGAATTGATTTCTACAACTGGACCAGCTCATAAGAAAATTTTTACATCAATAGTTATTATTAAAGGAGAACGATATTGCACAGGAAGCGGAAACACTAAGAAAGAATCTGAACAAATAGCATCAAAGAATACTCTTGAAAAAATATAACTAACGCATGTCTATTTACCTAATATCTGAATCATTTACCCACGGACTATGACATAAGAGTGGATAAGAACTATGAATTTCTGTTCTATATTTTCTATAAAAGATATCAATCATCCAGCCATCAACACATCGAATTTTACGATTATTTTTCAAAAATTCGTTATAATTATCTAATAATAATTGACAACCTTTTTTACTTATTATATACGCATGAGTAGTTCTATCACAATCCCAGGCATTCCAATTACGTTCCCGCGAATAATCATACTTAACTATCTTATCCGTTACATGTATAGAGTTAATCATTTTATAATTTTCTTTAAATCTTCCTCCGATGTATATTATATTGAAATCTAAATCTGTATTAATTATATCGTTAAAACTTTTTTCAAAATCTTTTGAGAATATTGCATCATCTTCAAAAATAACAGAATAATTTGAATCTTTTTGTTTTAATGTTTCTTCCCAACATGCTACATGACTCAAAAAGCACCCGATGACCCCTGCCGACTCACCTTTAAAATTATGAGGAAAGGAGGTTAAGGTTTTTCCATCAAATGCTCTAAGTACTTTTATTTTTGAGGTGTCTAATGGACATCTTTCTTTGAATAGTTTAAGTCTATCAGGTCTTCTCTTAAGATTAATAACATACCAATTAAATTCAGATTCTGTATTATTTGTAGGTTCAAATCCAAATGGCTCGGAATTCTGAATTTCTTGTGTGGATTCTTCATTATCTTTTTCAATATATTCTTCATTATATTTTTCAATATATAAATTACCGGACTTAATAAATATTGGCATTTAGATAATTAAATATTTTAATTTAAAAAATTAATTCGCACCAGTGCTTCCAAAACCACCAGTACCTCTAGAGGTAGAAATATCGACGTTATCTATTTGATATCTAGGAAGATTTCCGTCAAATGCCACAATTTGAAAATAACAGCAGCCTTCTTGAAATAGAACGTCTGAGTTGCCTATATTATCTACTACTACCATAACATCTCCGCGATATTTTTTATCTACAATTCCAATTGAATTAGCAAGTCTAATATTGGTCTTAGAGATAGAACTTCTCGGAATAAGCATATAGCCATGGCTTGGATTTGCTTTAAAGGCTAGATTAATTTTAAATGAACGCGCGTGAGACGGTATTATAATAGAATTTTGCATGGGAATATCAAGCCCTACATCTCCATTTTTATAAGCCTTGGTGTAAGTCGGATGATTTTTCCAATAATGATCGTCAGCTGGGTCGATTGTAAGGAAAAGCATTTTTATAAATAATTATATAATATATTTTTAAACCATTTAAACATATATTATATAATTATTTATAAAAATATGAATACCCTTAGAAAATCGGCAAAGGTGACAAGTGGTATAATAAAAAGATATAATTTTTTAGATTTTCCAGATCCGGCTCGTTCTATTAAAGAGATTCCTATTAGTCTATCAGATAAAATTAATTATATTGGTAATTATGGTTTTGTTAAACTTGTAGATTGTATGCCAAGGGTAATTCCAAATAATTGCGCACATTTAATGTGTGATCATGCTATTGTTCAAGCTGCGCGTGTTTCATTTAACGAAGGTATCAAAACAAGTGAAAAAGATATTAAACTTATTGATTTTTTGATTAAACATAAGCACACATCTCCTTTTGAAATGGTTAAGTTTAAATTTCATATTAAAGCACCTATATTTGTACAACGCCAGTGGATTAGACACCGTATGGCTAATGTAAATGAAATTTCTGGTCGTTATTCAGTTCTTAATGCCGAGTTTTATGTCCCCGATAAGATTTATGATCAGGGTAAACTTAATAAACAAATGTCGGGTAATGAAATTAAATGTAATGATACAAAACAACTTTATACTGAATATATTAATAATTCGTATAGGCAATATGATACTTACAAAAAGTTGATAGATCAAGGTGTTTCAAAAGAAATGGCTAGAATTGCTCTTCCTTTAAATATGTATACGGAGTTTTATTGGTGTATTGATCTACATAATCTAATGAATTTTATTAAACTTAGAGCAGCTGTTAATGCACAACGCGAAATTAAAGAGTATGCTGATGCAATGAAAGAGCTTATTTCTGATCTATGCCCAAATACAATTAATTCATTTGATAAATACAATTAAAATACTAATATATTTGAAAAAAAATTAAATATATAAAGTTTTAATGTTGTGAATATACTGTTCTTGATAGTCGGGGAGTAATTAAATTCTCGTAAAAGCATTGATTCAAAATCTTTTTCTTTGGAAACTTTTTTAAAATTTGAATCTATATTTTGAGTTATTGATTGACTTGGCGAGTAGTTAAAACTTTCAAACTGGATGTCCATATCTATTTGAAAATAAAGAAGTTTTAGTTTTAACATTAATCTCTTCATTATTTTCTTCTGGTGGTCATAAAACTTTCTCATTATGCTATGAAATAGTCTATTTTCATTCATTAAAATCTCATTAAATCTTCTTTTTTCAAAAACTAACGTGTCTATACTTACGCCTTTATTAACTCTGATGTCATCATCTTCTATTTCATATTTTTGTTCTGCGATATAAGTTGATATACGTCTCATAATTGAAACTATTAAATTGTGAATACTTTTTATTTCATCAAACGAATATTCTTTATAGTACAAATCTTTATAACGAGTAAAATCTTTCTCATAAACAAAGTCTTTGAATAATTCTGTTTTATCTATGTTCTGTAAATTATTAAGTATTTTCTTATAAAATTTATAATATTGTCCATAGGTTTGATAAATAAAAATATCAAAAAGAGATGAGTAATTATCTATATCTTTTTTTGTTAACTCAATCTGGAAAAATAAAGTATCAAGAGACATTAGATATTCTTTTGTTTTTGCGGCTTCTTTAAGATACTCTTTATATATATTTTCAAGATTGACGCATTTACCTTCAATTTCTGTTATTATTCTATGGATGTCATTTTTAAAATCTTCTATTTCTATGAAATCATTCAAATCATCCATTATAATATATATTGTATAAAATAATATTATAATAGATTATATAATTATGACATCTGAATCTTTTAGAGAACATATACCATGGGAAAGTCATCATGAAACAATTTTTGTAGATTGGGCTGACAAGGCCGCTTGTTATAAATGGATGCATAATAAATCATACCTTAAATATTCTGCAAGAAGAAACGCGTTTACTATACCAGTGATTATAATGTCTACGTTAACAGGTACCGCGAATTTTGCATTAGAAAGAGTGGCCGCAGAATATCAAGATACTTGTTCAATTGTAATCGGTAGTTTTAATATTCTAGCTGGAATTGTAACAACCGTTGCTCAATTTTTAAAACTTAATGAATTAACGGAAAGTCACAGAATATCTAGTATAGCATGGGATAAATTTCATAGAAGTATAAGAATTGAATTAATAAAATCTCCAGAAGAACGCCCGGATTTAAACTATTTTATTAAGAATGCAAGAGATGAATATGATAGATTAATGGAAACATGTCCCCAGATAGATAGCGACATTGTAGAATCTTTTAAGAAAAAGTTAACAACCGGTATAGATAAAAATGATGTTCTTAGAAAACTTAAAAACTTTAATAGACTAGTTAAACCAGAACTTTTTAATGAAATTTATTCTTTAAAAGACGTAGTATATAAACGTCAAAATAAGACTGTAGACATAGAACAAGGCGAGAGGAATAAACTTGAAAAATTAATAATGGAAAGAGAAAATTATAGACAAAAGTATGATAAAGTAAATAATTTCATCAATAATTTTAAGATTAAATATTCTAGAAATCCATCAAAAGAAGAAATAGTCTCTAATACAACAGATGTTGAATTACCTGAACTTGAAATAATAATAGAAGAGTTATTAACAGATTAAAATATAATAAAATAATATAATTTTAAATTATATGCCCATATTTAATACACCCATGAATTTTGAGTCGATACATAAAGATAAAGACGGTTCCGGAGATACTATCAACAAATTAACCCTTACTAATGATACAGAATTTTATTTTTATATAAGAGGTCATATACGCGATTCATTTAATACAGACCGATTAAAGAATTTTGTAAAATTATTAAAATCAAATTTTAAAAATATTAAATTTATTTTGCAAACCTGGAAACACAAAGAATGTAAACAGGGCGAATCTTACAGATATATTAATGAAGATAATACTATTATTTCAAAACAAATAATCGAAAATTATTTTAAAGACGAAGATATAACCAAACAATGTTTAATAATTGATGAGAAATCTATTGAATTAGTTGGAAAAACTCATGGAAACATATGTCAGTCTTGTCCTAAACAAGGATGGAAAAACATGTGGTATGGTATATACAAAGGACTAAATCATTTAGATGATAATTCTTTAAATATTATTGTTTCTTTTAGATATGATTATTTCAATATACCTCAAAATAGCAGAATTAATGAAAAAATGATAATAGAATTTATAAATAATAATTTAAATAGCGAATATATACATTTTATTAATTATAATTGCGAAGGAACTGATAATTTATATATGGGAAGGTGTAACAAAATCAAGACTTTAATTAAAAGATTTCATTATAATCTAGATGATATTTTAGATATGAATATGGTCAGCAACCAAGAGCTTTTGGTAAATATTGTAGCAAATACAATATAATTGTTAATAAATTCATTATAAACGTAATAATAGCTATTAAAGTATTCACCTTAAAGTTTCAATAGTATAAACAAATCCCGTTCTCGTTAACATATTAATTTACTAAATTTTTTTCTACTTAAAAATAAATTTTATATCATATTAATATAATCATGTCGTTAAATGATTTGCAACGACAAAAAATACTTAAATGTCTTAATATGATATCTATGCAATCCGGATTTGATTCGTTTGAAAACTTTAGAAAGTATAAAGAAAATAAGACATGTTTTACTGGTTATAGACCAGTTTATCCAGAAGTCCAAATTATATCTACATCTGATGATAAAACATACATCGACAATCTAAAAGTTATGACAGCACAGAATTTATATGATTCAAAAACGGGAAGTATTATTAAATTATCGGATAAGCTATCGAAAGAATTGAAAATTTTAGAGCCGCCTATTAACTGGTGGGCTTCTGAAAAATGGGACGGAATAAGAGCTTTATGGGATGGAGAAAAGATAATATCAAGAGGTTCCGGTGTTGGTAAACCAAAAGTATACACTTATGTACCAGAATGGTTTAAGATGACTTTGCCACCCGGTATAGCATTAGATGGAGAAATATGGATAGGAAGAGGGCTTTTCCAAAAAACTAGTAGACTTTCTACAATAAAACCAGGTAAAAGCTATACAGAAACGCAAATAAATGACATATGGGCTGGAAAAGAAGATCCCCCTGTTATATTCAAAGTATTTGATATTCCTACTGAAAAATCTCCGTTTGAACAACGAATGAAAATGTTACAAACTATAGTAAAAGACCGCAAAGATTGCTGGGACCAGTTAAAGTATGAAAATAAAAAAGTATTTCCATTACAATTTACAGAGCAGGTCAAAATTAAATCTATGGAACAGCTTGTAAATTTGTACACCAAATTAACATCGGCTGGAGCAGAGGGAATAATGCTTAGAGCATCTGGATCTCCTTATGAAACAAAAAGAAGTAAATATATGTTAAAATATAAGATAAAAGAAGACGCAGAATGTATAGTTAGAGGTTACACACCCGGAGAAGGAAGATTAAAGGGACTTTTAGGTTCTTTAAACTGTGAAATCCTAAAAGATTCAAAACCATCTGGGATATTCACACAAATAGGCACAGGTCTTACGGATTCTCAAAGAGACAATTATATAATTTCGGGGCACCCAGAGGAAATTCCAATTGGGAGTATAGTTTCATTTAGCTATATGGAGATGACAAATGACGGAGTACCGAGGCATCCTGTTTACCGTGGTATCCGCGACGACATTGTAAAAGAGTCAGAATCAGTACCCGTTAGTAAAGTAAAGCAGATACTTACAAAAATAATGAATAAAATAGCGGCTTCAAAAGAACAAAATTGGTCTTTTAAGGTAAAATATTATAAACAAACAATTGGTATACTTAATGATGCAATGACATTAAACTCAGTAGAAGATTACATTAAGATATTCCGCGAGAATGGTATGCAATTAAAAGACGAAGAAAATTTTAAAGCAAAGAACGGAACATGGAAAAGTAGTATACTTCAGAAAATAGACACTATACTAAAAACAGGTGGAGTCGATAATATATCAACAGATCTTGAATCTGTGGCAGTAGAAAATTTAACAAAAGTACCCGGCATAGGACCAGCTAAAGCTTCTGAGTTATATCGCGAAGAAGAGATAACGACTATTACTGAACTAAAAGAACTTTATAGTATAAATAAAAAGATAATTAATGATAAGCAAGCAATTGGATTAGAACATTACGATGATTTACAAAAACGGATCCCAAGATCTGAAATGAATAATTGGGAAGAAATATTAAAAGATACATTCAATCAAACCCTCAAAGAACTCAATGAAACGGGTAAGCTTGTACTAACAGGTTCTTATAGAAGAAATAAAAAGGACTCGGGAGACATCGATGCATTAATTACAACAAATATTCATAATAAAGATCTTATGAATACTTTTTATAAAAACCTGATAAAGAAGAATATTATATCAGTTGGAAATGTTATATCAAAAGGCCCAATTAAAATAATGGCCGTGGCCACAATAGATGAAATATACCGCCATCTTGACATATTTTATTATACAGCAGATGTATATCCATTTGCTTTACTTTTTACAACTGGATCTAAAGAATTTAATATAAATATGAGAAATCACGCTCTTAGACTAGGTTATTCTCTTAATGAAAGAAATTTAACTAAAGGGTCTACAACAGGGAGATTAGTTAGTAAAGATGAATATATTCTTAAAATAGGCAAAGATTCACCAGAAACAGAAAATGATATTTTTAAATTCTTAGATTATAATTTTATTGACCCAGCAGATAGGTAATCTTTTAAGTAAAACATATAATAATTAATAAAATAATAAATAAAATTTCAGTAATTAAAAATTTACTGTAATCTTTAGGTATCCTTAATATTCTATCATATGTAAAAGATAAAGGATATCCATAAAAAATACCCTTATTTTTATCATTCTTAGTTTTATCTATATTATTGAATATAAGTTTATTATAATCTATCTTAACGTTGTTATATTTTTTTAAAGTTAGGTTTATTCCACATTGATCGTCGTTTTTGCAACGTTTTGATATAGTATCTTTCAATACATCTTTTAAGAACGGTATAAGGCATTTTTTAATTCCCATATACATACCTGCATTTGCCGGGCCTCCAAAAATTCTATTATGTAAGTAATTATTTAAAATTTTCGGAAGAGGAGATGTATAAGGGTCCAGAGATACTACAATATTGTCATTAAAGTTAGTTTTATAAATTTTTTCTAGTTCTGTGATACAGAAATTACCTGATATTTCGGTATCAAAACCGTCTATTACAACCAATATATCTTCGTCGTCGTATTTATTAATGTTCTCAATTGTATTTTCTAGTTTTTTAACATAACATTCCCATTTAGTTCCCCAACCAATTACATTTAATTCTATATTATTTTTTTTAAGATCTTGTTTAAGCTTTTGAAATTTTCCAGATGAATGAGTTGCAAAGGTTATAATATGTATACCCATTTATAATAATCTTAAAATAAAAATTACAAAAAATAACAAATATTAAAATAAAATGTATTATATTTATTATATATAATGGAATTGTTACGCGATAAAAAAGTTGAGCAACAGTTTCAAAAATTAGTAACTAATTTCTTAGCTAAAAATAAAAATTATGACATTACAAAATTTATTGGCGGTCTTCCGGTTACATTAGAAAGAAGCGATATGGCACATCTTATGACAAAAGGTCGAGATGATAAAAGTAAATATACTGTTACGCAGAAAGTAGACGGTACTCGCGTATTAATGTACATAGGACCGGACTCGGAAACCGCAAGTATTAAACAGAGAACTGTGTGTTTTGTAGATAGAAACATGAAAATATATACAGTTCGCAACGACACCCGGGACATTTTGCCATATGTAAACTCCCCCGAAATGCTTTTAGATGGCGAAATTGTATTTTTTGATCAAAACGGTAATGCTCATAAGGAATTAGAATCAAGATATGTAAAAGGTGTATCTTTTATGACTTTTGATATCCTATTTGGGCCAGAAAATATTGATGTTAATTCTGAAAATGAAAAAATAATTGGACAAGAGTTTTCTTTTATTGTTCCGGAGGACGGCAAACTCAAGACATTTCCGTGGCAATATATAAATAGATATGACATACTTCATAAACTTATAATTCCCTCTAAATTCAATAAATCAGAACCAATATTAACAGGGGCTTTTAAATCTGTGAATTGGTTCAACATAGAACTAAAACCTATATATTTTCTAGAAAGTCTCAAAACTAACAGAATTTTATACAACGAATCTAAAACCGGGTATCTTCAAACCTTGTTATCTGGAAACAGGAGAGATTTTTATAATTTTTTAATGAAAACATATAATAAACAGATAAATATTTTTATAAAGAAGACTTTAAATCTCGATGGCTTAATTTTTACAGCCGCTGATACACTCTATACTATCGGTTCATGGGATAAACTTCTAACCACGCAATATAAATGGAAACCTTCCAATGAACAGACGGTAGACTTGCTTGTTAGAAAAGTTTCTCCTCAAGCAGCGGGACTATTTGTATCTAAAGGTGGCAACATAGAACCTTATCAAGTAAATTACAAACAGGTTATCGTAGAAGTTCCTCAAAATGTAAAAGATGATAATGTAGCAGAATTTTATCTTGATCAATCTGGAAGATTTATTTTTAAAGAACTAAGAAAAGATAAAAAGACTCCTAATGCACTAAGAACTGTTTTAAATGTTATGAATAGCTTTAAAAATCCGGTAATTATAAATGATCTTTATTACTTCTTGAATTTATCTGAGAATTCATCAAAAGCTGAAATTAAAAAGGTTCTAGAGTATTCTACAAAAACAAAGCTCTTGCAATGCGTAGCAAATTATAAAACAATAAATCTTTTAGAATCAAAGCAATTAAATCTTATCAATGATATGATTAAAAATGTAAATGTGAACAAGGAGATAGAAGTTGAGCTACGTTTTGGTATTTTGAAACAGGCCTTTAATCCAAAGATATCAAAACAATCTTTTATAGATATACTTAGAAAAGTAGAATCATTTGGGTTTCCAAAAAAAGTAGATGATTTTATAGATGTATATTCTGAGAATATTCGAACAAGATACATATTTTCTAATGAATTTGGAAAGTACGTCTTTTTCGATTCTATAATAAAGAATAGACTATCGAAGATAGATATAAGCATGCAAAACGTAATTAATTATGATATAAGAATAGCAATGTCCTCTGAAGTTAAAGTAAAACAATACAATACAACTGGAGAAAGTTACAGAAAATATAGATTATCATTCACAGAACCTAATGGACTCTTTAGATTAGACTTTACTGCTATAACATCGGGCGACTATTCCAATAGAAACTTTGTAATGAATAAAGATTCTAATGAAACATTTCAAATAGAGATTGAGTTCTTAAAGAACGATATAAATATTAATAATCTATTCAAGTTTATTACACAGATGTTAGCTAGTTAATAAAACTCCGTCCGAAAATCTATAAGTATTTTCAGTGGTATCCCATTCTTCTGGATCGCTAAAAAATGTATATTCAATTGGGTTAAATTTAGTAAGTAAAATATCAATAGTCTCGTCAAACGTTTTAAACATCTCTGATTTATCTATTATTGATATTTTTCTATTTGGTACTACATTACCGGTGGCATCCCTGTTGATCTTAACATTAAAATAATCATTTACAAAAAGATCTATTGGTATTTCTCTTTTATTAAAAGTGTATCTATTTAAAAAGTCTAGACCAATACCTTCGGGTATACTTTCATTATTGTATCCAAACTTAATAGTCTGTTTAGATTTTTCTAATACTTGAAGCTGAATTGTATCCTGATATGAATCTTTATTTCCCCATATAATATAATTACAGCAAGTAGAATCTATAAATATTAGTTTTACCTGTTTGTTTTCATTTATTATCTCATAAGAACCCTCTATTATATTTGAATACACATCTGGATAAATCAAAATTTCATCTATTATACTTGTGAACACTAGATTCTGAAGATCAAGTAATATATTATATCTTTGATCAAAACTATTACTAGTTAATATATCGCTATAATATAATAAGTCCGTAATATGGTATTCATTTTTAAATTCAATATCATTAAATCTTAAAAATCCGTTTAGTATAATAGTATCGGTAAATTTATTAGAAATTTGACATTCAATAGAGTTTAATTTTTCATTTATGTAAAAATTTCCATCCGGACTTAATACTAAAAAGAAATTATGAGAATCACTTGGAACCTTTCTAACATTATATACATTTCGTGTAAATTTATTTATATTATAATATGTAAAATTATATAAATCAACCTTTGTTGGATCAAATATTGATACAAATTTGTCTGCGTTTTCTTTATTATATTTTTCATTTAGACTAGATATTTCATTTTTCATTAATTTTCCGTCGGTCTGTACAATAAGATCAAATTTAAAAAGATTTTTTTGTATGCAATTTAAAAGTTGTTCGCGTCTAAAAGACTTTAATCCCGGAAATACTCTAGAATCTCTTTGAAAATCTGTACCCTTTACTTTAACATTTTCTCCGTTAGCGGTTTTAACTATATATTCATTTGATTTTTTTCCCAATTTTTTAATCACGGTTACGGGTTGAAATTTCCCGTTTATATTAACCAAAGCATTTGCTCCTATAACATTACTCCCGGCTACTATAATACCAGAACCAATATCTTGTTTATTCTTAATATTGTACATTTCAGCCTGTTCTTTATTTTTAGGGAAACCAGTTAATAGATATTTTTTCATCATTTCTACAGATTCCTTTGTTTTTGTTTCGCAACAAGGATACCAAAGACCGTCTGCATCTTGAACTCCTTCGGGTTTTAAATATTGGTAATTTGGGTCTGGACATGTGCCTTTCCATGAATACGGATCTGGTCTCATGCCTTCTTTATAAGTTTTATCTCCCGAGTCTCGTGTACGCGTGAGTCTGCAAATTTTACCACTTGGTGCATAACCCGATACGGTATTAAATGTAGATGTTGATTTAACCGTGCTTGACAACGTTTTTTTAAGTAAAATATCCTCTTCGGTTTCAAAAAGTTTATTAAATGAAATTACTATATTATTAAACATAGATTGATTTATAGGAGTGGAACCTTCTCCGCAAAGTCCGCGCCTAGCTTGTTTAGCGCTGCAAAAAGACAGTGTCATCATTATGACTCCAAATTTATTAATAATAGACGTTAATTTAACTCCATTGGCGGGAACAGATATAAACTTAATGTATTCTTTAGACATTACTTGATTTCTTGTTAATCTACCTATAGAGTATTCCCAATCTATTATTCTAATCCCGTTGAAATTTATTATACTGTCCCCAAAAGGAGAAATCTCTATCTTTGTAAAATCACTTGAAACTAAATTACCCATTGAATCAAAAGGACTTATTAAATTATCTAAATTTTCAAAATCAATTTGGTGCCCCGGTTTTTCTAGTACAGATAGCGTAAATTGACCAGACATAGAATGTATATAAGATTTATCTGGTATAAACATATAGGTATCAAACCCTGTTAAATTTTTAAAGTTATCATAGTTTACAGCGCCTGAATTATTTATTCTTTTAATTAGTTCATCTATTAATGTCTTAATGGATTGATTGTTGTTAGGAATGTTAATTAAATTTATTAGTCCATTTTTACTTACACGAATAGATGTTTTAACATTTTCATTCTCATAAGAAATTATAACATTATTTAAAAATTGCGTGGTAGTTGTTTTAGAAGCTAATTTTTTTGGACCTCTTTTTTTATATATACCAAAATAGGTTATATTAGTTAATACCTTTAAATTTGAATTGATATCTAAATTTCCATTCTCCACTGTTATTTCATCTGGAATTAGTAAAATTTCGTTTAATTGTTCTTGAGTAAGAGTTTTATTTAAAACGTTATCTCTTAAATTTTTATAGTCCCCTTGATAATCTATGTTTTTAATAATATAGTCATTAAATCCAGAGATTGTTAAATATAAACTATTTTCTTCTGGGAAGTCACACGTTTCAGAATGATCATTTGGTCCTATATTACTACAATAACTGCAATAAAGTCCTTCTTGTATCGGACCTATTGGGGGTCTATTGTATGTATCATTTATTGTTTCTGTTCCAAATACCTTTTTTTGAGATAATGTCAATTTATAGAAACCATTTTCGCCCTCATCTAGTTCGAAAGAGTTTTTAAGAGAGTCTATATCTATTATTTCTTCAACAGATTCTAATTTATTTATAAACATATTAATACCATTAATCTTTGCTTCTGTTGACATATTTAAATATATATGCATATTTTAATTATTAATTTAAAAGCATATAAAAAAATTACATATAACATAATAAATATGTCAAAGGAAATAACAAAGTTTAATGATTTATTCGAAGAGTTTCTCGAAAAAGTTATTACAGCTTTTCCAAATGAAAAACTTAAGACTTATAGACGCGGATTTTTAATAATTAAATCAACATCGCCTTCTACGCCCGTTAATTTATTTATGGCAGGGTGTATAGAATATAAAAAGGAAATCATTTCTAGAAATAATAATTTTTTCTTAAAAGATAAAAAGATAAAAGAAAGAGCCTCCGCGTTTGGAAACTTTACAGACGACTGTGGATTAGATTCATACTGGGATGTTTTAACTTCTACTACAAAAAAAGCAGTGTGGGACTATATTCAATCTCTCTTTGTTCTTGGCGAGATAATAGTTGGAAATAATAAAGAATTATTTGACAAGTATAACTCTTTGTATATATCAGATTATAAAAAAGAGATTAACAATCTTCATACGTCTAATTTTTCTGTAGACTTTTTAACAAAAATAAATTCTTAGTTATCTATTAAATGACAACATATTGGTTAAGTGACTTTTGCTCATTATTTAATTCTTTAAATATTAACCCCCTTTTGGGGGAAGACAAAAATTTCAAATTTAATTCTTTAACCAGACTTATAATATTAGTAACAATAGTATTTATGCTATTATTTAACAGTTATTCACATGAATTTTTTCTAGCAGGGGGTATTTCTTTATTCTTATCTGTTATTATATATATGTTAACATATAATTCAACCGAACAATCTATTGAGTTAAATAAAGAACTTAAAACATATACGCAAAGCCATGAACTAAAAGAAAATCAACAAGAAAATTTAAAAGTGGGTTTATCCAAAACGGGGGCTGAAACTATAAATGATCATAATGTCAATGTAGAAAATCAAATAACCCTAGATTATTCTCCACAAAATACAGAATTAAAGAAAAATATTTATTTCTTTGAAGGAAATAAACATCCAAGCCAAGTGGTTAAAACAGAAAGAGTCTCGTCTGAATATTTGTCAAATGGGAAACAAGTTCCGACTGGTACAGTTAAACAACTTCATAGTTTAATTGGTAAAAATTTATGATTTACTTGAAGAATAATTTAAAAATAAAATATAATGTTAATATTAAATGGCAAAAACAGAACACCAGTACTTTAACAGCAGGGATAGTCCTTTGATTTCTGTATCACATCCATCTAGATACTTAGATATCGAAACTTCGGCTCCAATAGATTACTCCGTGATGCACTCTGGTATTCCTGTACAAAGCAATAACAAAAATACAGTAGCGGGGAGTAATCTAACTCATAAATTTAAAAATCATGTTAGTAAACGCCTTCAACCAACAGTTGAAAAATCTCGTACAAAAAATTTAAATCTCCACGGAGATCAAACTGGATCACATTCAAGATTTATGCAGAAAGAAACTCCTAGGCATAATACTTATTATTTAATGTGCGACGAAGAAAACGATATTGCTGATACATATTACCCAAATAATAAACCTTTAATATGCCATAGAGTTGAAAAACCATTCCAAACCCATGTAAATACAAGAAATATTGGAATGTTTCCATCTGATAAAAGAGTTCCTTTATCACACGACTTAGACAACAAAAACCATAGACTAGTTAGAATTAAAAAAGATCTTAAAGAGGTTTAAAAAAATATTATATTATAATATAGAAAACTTCTAGTATGTGGATGTCATCAAACGTCAGAACTTTAATAGTAAGTAGAGACGAGCATAATCGTCTTTCCGTAAACGAAGTTGACCCGGCCGATGTTCCACGAATTGAACAAGAACAAGAAGAAGTGTTTTTACATCCTTTATTAATCGCAGTGTCTCATTCTTTGTTAGTTGGTTTAGATTATCCTATGGATCTAGAAGAAGAAAAAAATAAATTGACAGAGGTTGAATTCAAAAATTTAGAAACATGTAGCGATATAACAAATTGCGCGATTTGTATGGAAAATAAAAAACTAAATATTAAACTCAAATGCAATCATGTTTTCTGTAAAGGTTGTATTAAAAAATGGCTGACAGAAAAATCAAATACCTGTCCAAATTGTAGAACAGAAATTTAAATTAAATATCGTAAATTATAGAATAATTTAAAATATTTAATTATAATAACAATGCGGTCATTAGTTATTGTAATAATACTTTTGTCTTTAATCGGCTTATATATAAATCTAGGAAGCGCAGTTGATATGGATCAGCCAGAACTAAAACGTGTTGAAAATAAAAATCTTTCAGCCGATGAGATAGCAGAAAAAATAATGGAAGAAATGGAAGTTAAACCAGAATTTGATAGAATGGGTAATTCTTTAAAGGTTGGAGACGGACTAGAATCTGAAAAACGTATATTAAATCTTAACGTTACTTCAGGTAATGCTCCGAATACAAGACCAAATAAATGGACAACTACTACAAAAAGAGAAATTGGGAAATATGGTCTAGTTAAAAATACATTATCTTATAAGAATAATTATCCCTACGATAAAAATTATTTAGAAGATATTCAACCTAAGGATAGACTTAGGAGCAGCATTTCTACTTTAGCAAGAAATCCAAAGGCTGAACCACTGCGTAGTCAGATTATATTGCCACAAGATGAATCTCAGTTTAAAGAAGGATTTAAATTTATGGACAGGGCAATTGCTATAATAAGAAATCAAACTGCTAATGAAAATAAAATCTTGCCAGATGTTCGTAAAATTGATTCAAATCAAGTATCGAAAAGAGCTTCTAAGATTATATACAGGGTCATGCCCGATGAAATAGAAATAAAGACAAAACCAGATACAATGGCAGTTCAAGCCGCCCATGATCACGCTGAAGTCCACTCTAAGCTTCAGAAATTAGACCCAGTAAGACATTCTATAACTCAAATGAAATCTAATTATAATTTTAAATAAAAAATATTTACTAAGTATTAAATGACTAATTTACCCACGGAGTGGCAACATAATAACGGTAATTTAAATGGTCTAAATGAAAGATCTACGATGAATAAAAGAGTACACAACGCAGAAAGAGGTCGTACAATATCTAAATTAGATAATCCTATTATTACTATACCACAGATCAAACCGATTAAAACCCGTTCATTAACAAAAGACTTTAAAGATGGAATAGACGATGATTTTAAAACAAGAGGTAGTCAATCAAAAGATTCTGATTTTAAAAATATGCCAGCGTTAATAAGAATTAAAGACTGTCAAATAACCACTCATTACACACCAGGGTTTACTACCTCAAAGAATGACTTATACCTAAAACCCCATGAATTTGAAAAAATATATAAGAAAAATGAATTTGGTTTCGATAGAACGGCTACAAAAGATATAACTATTAAGAAGATTAATCCAGAAGATGTAGTTTATAGACCAGAACCAAAGAATAGATTTAATAGAGTAGGGTTTGAGGCTAGAGAAACCGGGGGTAAAACTCCAATCGTAGGTGTTCAACAAGAACGTACAAAATTAATAATAAAGTATTAATCTATAAATCTAACTATCTCATCTATAGAAGTTACTAGATTTTGTTCAAATACTGTTCTTAGTTTAATGAATGATTTTTTATTTTCAATAGAGTATTTAATTGTATCTAATGATACCCATTTTATGTCATTTATCTCTAAAAATTTTTTATCCATTTGTATATTTGATATAAACTTTTTAGTAGACGTAAATCTGTCTCTATATGACGAAGTAAAGGGTATCTTTACAATAAACATATAATAAGGATGTCCACCCGGTGTTCTAGATGTTATACATTTTATAGTTTTATTTTTAATAAGACTTTTAAGATTATCATAGTCATAAACCGCTCCTAGAGTTTCTTCCCATGCTTCTCTTGCAGCTGTAACCTCTGAATCATATTTATCACTTAATTCACATCTTCCTCCAAAATTGGACCACCTGTTTTCAAAATCTTTGCCGAGTAAAAAATAAGGAGTTTGGTCTATACTCTTAGAGTAAAAAAGTATTCCAGCTGAATATATAATATTATTAGTTATCATTTATTTAAAAAATATGCAGTTTTTTTAAACTCTTTAATATAAAAATTTAATTTAACTATTAGTTATATATTTATGGATGATATAATTAATGATTATAGTATAAGAGGCCCTGTTAATTTATTATTTGCTCGTTCGGAGAAAAGTAAAAAAAAAGAAACAAAAGAATATAATATGAGTGGTTTTGTACCAAAAATTAAAGTAGAAACTGATAAAACAGCTAGGCCCACTGTTAGTGTTAAAAACCCAATAAATGTAGGGGGCATAGATGTAATAAAAGACTCAGATTCAGATAAGGACTCGGTTGCATCTGGTAGTACAATTGAACCACAGATAACAACACCTAAAAAACACAAATCTAGTTCAATGAAAAAGAATTCTAAATTTAATCCAGATGATTATCAAAATTTTGTAAATAGTTCAAAAACAAAACAAAACATCGACAGGCACGCCTCTGACTCCGAATCAGAAGCTTCAGAATCGGTTTCCGGAAGTTCAGAAGATGGATCGGAGTACTCTGATTATTCAAATTCTGGTTCAGAAGATTCTACCAATAATAAGAAAAAATCAAAGCTAGAAAAACAGGACATTCTTCTCAAGTTATTAGCCCTCGAGAAGAAGGGTATAGTTCTTACAAAAAAGTACTCTATGTCTTCTAAATTATCAGATCTTAGTTTTGAACTAGAGCTTCATAAAAATAACGCTGAAGTAGACGCAAGTGTAAAATTTCAACAAAAACTCTTAATGGCGGCCGTGACTGGATTAGAATTTGCAAATAAAAGATTTGACCCAATTGGTGCAAAACTTGATGGGTGGTCAGAGTCTGTAATGGAAAATCTAGATGACTATGAAACAATATTTGCAAAACTACATGAAAAGTATAAAAATAGAGCAGATTTGCCACCTGAGTTGCAACTATTGGTAACACTTGTAGCCAGTGCATTTATGTTTCATCTAACAAAAGCTTTTTTTAGTTCCGCTATGCCAGGTGGTCTAAATGATTTACAGAACTCAGAAATAATGAAGAATATTTCTGCTGCGATGAGTCAACAGTCTTCTCAAAAACCTAGTGTAGCCGGGGTATCAACTCAAGAAATAACGGGACCTTCTGTGAATTTATCTAGTATGCTTAGAGACACGGACTCAGAATCAAGTGGTTCAATTGAAACATCAAAAGAAGTTACTATAAATCAAAAAGGTAAAAGAGCTATAAATTTATAGAACAATTTTAAAAAAAAATAAATTATAGTTTATATAATAAATGGTGTTATATTATAAAAAAGTTAAAAAGGTAGTAGATCCCGAACCGAATGATAATAAATCTGAAGAAAATTCAAAGGCATATGATTTGCCAGATATTACAACAGCGCGCCATCAGCTTAGCACAAGAGCGTCTAACCAAGGGCTTTTTGACGAAATTTACAAAACTATGTTTAGTGGCAGAAAAGAATTATATTATAGTTTATTAGAAGATAATTTCAACAATCTATCCCTGGACGATAAATTAGTAGTAATATATAAAACATACGTAGTTAGAAGTAATATTACTAATAATTATATACTTATGTGTCTAGCTATTCTTGTAATAATAGCTTTTAAGTTGTACTCTAAGTAGCTTAATTCATATAAACTAATTTACAATTAATATTATTTATATTGTATCTAGAATTTGTATAGAATGATTTTCTAAATTCTTCTATACTCATTTTACCTCCATATGCATTTAAATGCAATACACTTGGAGCGGGATTTATCCTAAAACTTGGTCCAAATAATTTCCTATAAAACTGACCAACTATATGAATCTTACTTTCAAAAATTTTATTATTGATACAGTAAGATTTTACACAATTAGGAGAACAAAAATTACCAAATAATTTATAACGATCTAAAGAACTTAAATAGTCAAATGGTAGAAAAAATGGAGTATTTTCAAACGTGTGATGACAGTTAAAACATCTAATATTTGTTACTTTTAGTTTTATATTTGTTTCATCTACATTATCAACATAATGTCTCAATTGTTTACCAGAATCCTTTTTAGTGTTACATGTATCTTCTTCATCACTTGATAATTGTATTTCACATTTGGTGTCTTTTTTATTTACAAAATAGTTATCTAAACTCGTGTCCTGTTCTGTATCTTTATTGTCATGAACTTTAATACAAAGATTTCCAAAATTTAATGCAGCCGTTGTATATTTTTCTCCATCAATATCTTCCGATTCTTTAAAAGTTACCTTTTCAATACCTTCTGAAGAATAATTATTTTTAAAAGGAGTTGTTTCCCATTTCTTTTTGCGACCTCTTTTCTTTTTAACCGGCTCTTCTTGTTCTGGAATAACTTTTATTGGTTCCTGAATTGTTTTTTTACGCCCCCTTCTTTTACCAATTTCTTCCATTTGATAAATAAATTTAAAGAATCTTTATATAATGTAATTAAATGTGGACATTATACGCCTTTTTAACTTTTGGATCTATAGTATATTTTATTAACAAGATTTATAGAATATTTTATCCATTAAAGTTTAAGTCCTTTGAAGACTCTTATGAACAAGATGAATATACTCTTCTATGTTACAAAATAAGATTTGAAGATAATACTACAATGAATAAATTTGAGCTAACTAATGAAGAAGTATCCGAAATTGACGAAGCTAATAAAATTAAATATATTATAATTGAGTATATGTTCAATGGGAAATTAATGAAATATATTACATATAATAAAGATATTACATTTCCTTTTTATGTGTTTAGAGTTATAGAACCAAGGTTTCCATATTATCCCGAGACTATAATTTTAAATGGAGTAGACGTCACAGACTATATTATACCGTATCTAGGTCCTTTGACAAATTTCTATAATGATATGGCATCGCCTATAAAGTTAGAAGATGCTCTTTCAGAACATCCAGATTTTGATAGTTTTGATTTTAATAAGGGAAATCTTATAATGGTTTCAAATGAAACACCGCTAAATGGCAAGAAATGTATAACAAAAGAACTTCCATGTCAGTTAATATGGAAGCGACACGCAGCAGTCGATCCAAGAGATGAACATAAATTAAAAGATTTTGAATTCGTTTCAAAATAAGATTAACTAATTTAAAAGTTAAATTAATTTAAACCCAAATAATGTCTAATAACGAGATTTTATTTAGGTTTAAAACTGTTCAAACAAATGCTATAAGAATTCTTTTTGAATCTTTAAAGAATATTCTCTCAGATGTTAATTTTAAAGCTGATCTTACCGGATTAAAGTTGACAACTATAGACGGAACACAGAGTGCTATAGTAAATTTACATTTAATGAACGATAAATTCGAGGAGTACATTTGTGAACGCCCTGTAAATATTGGCATTAATTTATTGTCAGTTTTCAAAATATTAAAAGGAATTAAACATACTGACACAATATCATTTACTATATATAATAAAGACGAAAGTAGTATGTTTATTCAATCACATAACAGTGATAAAAAGTCTACTATAACTAGTAAGATTAAACTCCTAGATATGGATGAAAAGATATATAATATACCAGATATTATATTTGAATCTTATATAACAATGCCGTCATCTGATTTTCAAACTTATATTTCAGACCTTGCAAATATTTCTTCTGAAATAGAATTTATTTCTAACGCAAACAATTTAACACTTAAGTCAGATGGAGATTTTGCAGAGCAAATGATAACTATTAATGAAACAAACAATGACATTTCTAACTCAGAAGAACAAGTCGGCGTATACAACATTAAATATATACAGCTGTTCACGAAATCTACAAATTTATGTGGTACAGTAGAAATATATCTTAAAACTGGATATCCATTGACTATATTGTACAATGTTGCTAATCTAGGTCAGATTAAATATTGCTTAGCCCCTAAATCTTAGGGTGTTTACTTATATCAAGTTCTATGTCCGCGTCATCAACTTTATAACATGTTCTGCATTTACATTTAATATAAATTTTTATTAGAATGTCTTTTATATAAACATAAGTGTTTCTAAATAAGTAAGAATTCTTAACTAATTGTAGAACCATTTTAAATTGTTCTTCATCTAAATCTATTTTGAATTTCTTATTTAAAACTTCGTCTATTGATAATATAATTATATTTTCAAATGTATCAGAGCTAAAGTTTGAGTAGTGTTTTTTATTCTTCCTAAGAAATTCAAGTAAATTTATAGTAAGAGGTAAATAATCTATTTTACCATCTTTTAATTCTTCTTCAAATATATCTAATAGACCATTTATTACTAGAATTTCCATAAGCCTTTTATAATATGGCTTTGATCGAAGAGTGATTATCAATTGCTGCAATTCTGACATCTGTTAATTACTTAATAAATAATTGTAAAAAAAAATATATTTAATTAAAATAAAAAGAACAATGAAGACTATAATGTTTCTTGGTCTCGGTGCTTTAGCTGCGCTTGTATTTTTACTTCTTATAACAAGAGAACTTAAAAATAAGAGTAGCTTTTTCCCGAATATTAATTCTCATGGTAACCTAATTGCCCGTAAAAGTATAGAAGAAGATGAATTAGGTAAAGTTGTTTACGACGAGTTACATGAAGATCCTCATGTAGAAAAGGGGCAGGATAATATTAATTCTCAATATACACAAGGCGGCAATGGCACCGTCGCCCTCGACTCCACTCAAGTAGAGAATTTAAATGCCGATAGTTTAATAGAACTAACATCTGGAAAGCAACACTACAATTCTTACGCCATGAAAAAGGGTCACATTACCCGGCGTCCGCAATATATGAGACACCAGGATAAGGCATGGGAAAAAGACGAAGAAGCAAATCACCATGTTCTTGCCGGGGCTCATCACTCGTATCTTCCGCAAAACCACGCAGTATATAACCGCCATACTCGCCACCCGGCTGCGGCTGGTCATTAAATATCTCTGAATGAATATACGTCTAATATGTCAGGTTTCTCTTCTTTAGTTTGTTCAGTTTTAAATAAAATAGTAAATTTTTTAGATTTATAAAATGAATGTCTTTTTCTATTCCAATTATTGAATACAGAAATACAATCATTTATGTCTATTACAAGAGCCGGATTTTGATTTTTTCTTCGAAGAATTCTTCCAACTGACTGTTCTACATTAACTTTTGGAGACGCTAAAATAAGCGTGTCTAAAGATGGATTATCATAACCTTCAGAGGCCATTTGATATGTTGCTATTATTATCCTGCATTCATTAGATTTTTTAAGATTTTCTTGTTTCATACCCCCATAGTATATCCCGACTGAATAGTTTTCTTTCAATTGTGTATACATAAGATCGCAATGAGATTTACGATCCGTAAGTACAAGTATTTTTCTATTACAGCTATAACAATCTTTTATTAATTTTATAATATATTCCGTTCTTAAATTTATCTCTGTTATACTTGTAATGCTACCAGGTGAATTTACTTTACCATTAGGGAGATATTTTATTGTAGTTTCTTGATATTCATTGAAATTATAAATGTGTATCTCAGGTTCTATTATAAGCAATTGTACATTAACGGCTGGTTTAAATAAAAACCATTCAAGTACAAATTCCAGTTTATCAGCTCTTTTAAGCGTCGCGGAAAGTCCTAAATTATAATAAGAACCTATTTTATAAAACGCGTTTGAAAAAACTTTACTACAGTAGTGATGAGTTTCGTCAAATATAGTAAAGGAAAAACAGTCAAATAAATTACAATCATAGTCTTTCATAGAAATACTTTGTATCATTCCTATACACACATCTGGTTTAGTATTAATTTTAGAACCCTGGATTATACCAGGTTTTATACCCAAAAATTTAATTATTTGTTCAGACCATTGTTCAAGAAGAGATTCTTTGTTTACTATAACCAGTGTTTTAACTTTTAATAAACTAGCTATATAAAGACTTGCAAAAGTTTTCCCCCAGCCTGTATATAGACACGCTATACAAGAACCATTTTCAATTATAGATGAATGTATTTCTGATATTACATTTTTTTGATACTCTCTTGGCTCCGTGTTTGTATTTATATTAGAAGGCGTAATCTCGTTTAGTATCAGTTCTCCTTCTTTGTTATAATATCTTGGGATGTACATAGATTTATTAGATATTTTATACATTGTGTAACTAGTTGGAACGGGCGCCCCCGGTATAAAAGGAACAACTGTTAGTTTTTTTTTAATTTCATTATTAATAGAAACTTTACGTCCTTTCATATTAATAATAAATTGTATTTTAGTTTTAAATTAAATTAACCTTCTATACAACCAGTATAAACATTCTCTAATGCATATATTTGTGAATATTTTTAAATATATTTATCCTTTATTTAATTTTAATTTAAAATAACTCAAATGATTTAACCAACCGTCTTTAGTCTCAAATCCCCATTCTTTGTAACTTTTAGATGGTATAAATAATGTCCAACATTCTTTAACATTAGGATCTAATTCTATTCTATGAAAACAATTTGCAGTACAATAACGATAAGTCCATGGTTTTCTCCAAAATTTACCTTCGTGGGTATGCTCCCAATATCCTCCTCTTAAAATTATAGTTCTAAAATTCCACGGGTGATCATGCAACTCGTCGGGATCTGATTTTAAAAATCTATGTAAAAACACATTAAAAGGAAAAATTTTCCTGTGCTTTAAAAATATATAATATCTTTCTAAATAAGGATCACCGTTTAGCCTATCATAAATTATACGTTTTCTACCAAGATACTCCATAATTTTAGAAAAAAGTTCGTAAAACATTATTAATAATAAATTATATTACATTTTCTTAAATAAAGTATTTTTAATTTATCCTTTATTTAATTTTTTCGAATCCGTTTTTTTAACTTTCTTTTTATTTTTTCTTGTTTCAGATTTTTTCTCAGGTTTCTTTTCAGATTTCTTCTCAGATTTCTTCTCAGATTTCTTTTCAGGTTTCTTTTCATGTTTCTTCTCAGGTTTTTTTTCAGATTTCTTTTCAGATTTCTTTTCAGATTTCTTCTTTGGTCTCTTAACCTGTTCCCAGGCTTCCGCCAATGATATTCCCTTTTTCCATTTCAATCTCATAACTTTAGCAGTTAATTCAGGGTCCGCCGCCATTTATAAATTAAATTTCATTTAAATTTACAATTTATTACACAAATTTAAAGACAGCGTAAATTAATATTTAACATGACAAAGTATCATACATATACAGACCGCACAGTTCGTTATACAAATCGTTGTAACAATAAGTTTAAAAACGAAACTGTATCAAAAATTAAAAAGAAAGATGAAGAAATTTCTTTTCTTAGGCGCGCGAATGTAGAAACATTAAATAAGGTAAAACGAACTCTTAGTTCTTATAATTTTATTTACAAAAATTATTCAGAAATTTATGAAAGTTATAACAGGCTTCTTGATGAAAACTCACAAGTAAAACAGAGTAACGAAAATCTTGTAAATCAAATAGAATATCTTACTACTCAAAACACGACTCTTTCAAATGCTAACCGTTGTGTCAATAAGAAAAACGAAGAACTAAATACATTTATTGATGAACTAGAAAAAAAATATCTGGATCTTCTAGATGATTATACCGTTGTAAAAGATAAATATAATTTAATTACTGAAGAAAATTAAATATGAATTAATTTAAAGGAAAAAAAAATATAGATATATAAGTAATAGTATGCAGATATTTGTTAAGACACTAACTGGTAAAACTGTTACTTTAGAAGTAGAACCTTCTGATACAATTGAAAATATTAAAACAAAAATACAAGATAAAGAAGGTATCCCACCTGATCAACAAAGATTAATTTTTGCTGGTAAACAACTAGAAGACGGAAGAAATCTATCTGATTATAACATTCAAAAAGAATCTACTCTTCATCTAGTATTAAGACTTCGTGGTGGTCAATAAATAAAAGTTATATAAAATAATTATATGGAGGCGTAGCTCAGTTGGTTAGAGCATAGGTCTTATGAGCCTAGGGTCACCGGTTCGAGTCCGGTCGTCTCCATATAATTATTACGATTTTTTATTTGAGTTAGAAATTTTTTATAACAATAAATTAAACAATGGATTGTTCAATCTGCTGCGAAACTTTCAACAAGTCTAACCACCTAAAGGTAATCTGCAAGGGGTGCGACGATGATAGTTTTGCATGTAGAACTTGTTGTCAAACTTTTATTTTAGGAGGAACACAAGATCCTATGTGCATGTTCTGCAAGAGTCCCTGGGATAGAGAATTTATGAATAAGAATCTTACTAAAAAGTTTGTGGATACCGATCTCAAGCAGTTTTCTGAGAATCTTTTCGTAGAAAGACAGATTTCTCTTCTGCCGGACACACAGAATGAGGCTATTAAATGGAAGAAAATATATGAAATTAATGATAAAATAACAGAAGCAAATTCAGAATTGAATCGTATTAAAAAAATTCTACATGATCAAAAAGAGATTATTAGAAGTTATAATCTTGAAATAATGCGTCTTCGCACCGGTACATCAACATCTGAAACCACTAATAATTTCACTATGAAATGTCCTTCTGAAGATTGTAATGGTTTTCTAGATTTAAAATATTTTTGTACACTCTGTAATACTAAATTCTGCAGACATTGTATGGAAATTAAAAAAGAAGACCACGTATGCAATGAAGACACGAAAGCTACTATTCAAGCTATTAAAAAAGAATCAAAGCCTTGCCCTGGATGCGGCGAAATGATTTCAAAAATAGATGGCTGTGATCAGATGTGGTGTGTGAAGTGTCACATTCAGTTTTCTTGGAGAACAGGTGCTCAGATTACGGGTTATAATCATAATCCAGAATATTTTCGCTGGATGAGGGAAACTGGACAGCACATAAATCCTAATCCAAATGCGTTAGAAAATAGACAGGTTATGTGTGGTATAGCACTGGACGACTATACTATTACAAGAATAGTCTCAAATGTTTTCCATCAGGATAGAAATACTGTGTACAGCTTCCAACTTCTTTATAGATTTTATAGACACGTAGGATATAAACTTACAGGTGCGGACCGAGAAGAAAATAACGAAACTGAGCTTAGAAATCTACGAGTAAAATATCTTCTTGGTGAACTCACAAAACCCCAATGGAAACGTACTTTGCAACAAATTGATAAAAAAACAAAAAAAACTATAGCATACAATAATATATGGCGACTAATTCAGACTGTTATGACAAGTTTTATGGAACAAATCATAACATGCTCTAATGAAAATGCATCTGCATCAGAATATTTAAAGATAATTGAAGAAGCAGGAAACTTTAAGGTATACGCAAACGATTCTTTTTATAAAGCGTGCTCTGTATTCGGATCTACGTCTTGTCCCGGAATAGATGATAATTGGAGAGAGATATACAATTATAAAAAGTTCTTGAAGAAAAAACAATCTAATACTTCTGAAAAATAAAACTAAAATTTAAAAAACTACAAGCCATTTCTTCTTTAGATAACTGCATACCCTTGTAAACACTATTCCATTCGTGGAAACTAAAAATACTTACTGGATACATATTAAATTCTTTACATTTCTCTATCAAAAACGCCTTTGATAAATAATATTCTTTCGAAACACCTCGGTATTCAAAATATGTTTCTCGAGATGTTTTTTCAGAAATCAATGAAAATTCATACATGTCTTCGGAAATGTATTTTAGATTTATAGCACTCTTAGTTATATTCGGTGTATTTTTAAGATTTTGTTTTATAAGATCACCGTCTGTGGCTGTACCTATAAATAGGCCTTTATTTTTTAGTTTTTTAGATATCATATTAAGGACTATGTTTATGTCTTTCACGAAGTAATGAAATGAAAACTGACAGGATACTACATCATAAGTATTACAGTTATCTTTACTATTTAGTAAATTTAAAATAAATGGATCAGTGGCGGACATGTGCCAAAAGTAACACCTGGGCATATTCACCTGAGACTTTACACTATTAAATCTTTTAATTGCACCGTCAAAATCATTCTTTTCATATATAGATTTAGAATCTGAGTCAAAACCGGTTACATACTTGAATTTAGCCTTTGCCCATTTAAATATATCCCCTCCTCTTCCGACGGCTACATCTAATAATTTTGTTCCGTTTGATATTCTTTTTGATTCAAAAATCAATTGCTGCTTTATCCAGTTATGAAACTTTCTTAGAGCTTCACCGGTCTCAGAAGAAAATTCAATACCATTCAAATTACCAACTTGAATGGTCTCATATACAGAATTTGCCATTTCTGCGTAACTCTGCATAGTATCCAATATTATACTATGTAGTGTTACCTATATATTATTTTTTTATGTAATAATTGTTATCAAACCATACTAAATTCTTCGGTGTCTTCCATGCACATTAAAGCCATTGCGGCATAATTATGAAGATCCATAAGGGTGTCTCTAAGTGTTTCATCTGAAACAGAAATGTCAAGGCCGTTTTTTGAAATATTTGTAAATCTAGACATTTTATCTGAAATTCTTACTAAGACCCCCACTGTACCGTGTTTAGCAAATGCATCGCCATAATCTTTGTTCTTTTTTTCAAAAACCAATTTACATTCTTTTTGAATTTTTTCTAGTTGCTTTACGCGATTCATTTATAATATTTAATAAATTATATCTTTAAATATCTATTAAATTTTCAGAAACAGGAATAACTAATTTAGAAATTTCATTTCTAAGTTGCTTGTTTTCTTCTCTTAGTTCATATATCATTTGTTTTAGATATCTGTTTTCTTTACATTTTTCTTCAAAATCTCTATTTATATCCGAAACTTCTTTAAAATCGGTTTTAAATTTTTCATTCGCTATTTTTAAACATTTTTCATAATGTTTCTTGGTTTTGAAATGACTAGAAACTAATCTATAAAAATCTGATCTTCCATAAAATTTTCCACAACAATTACAACCATTCGGATATTTTTCTTGTAAATCCCTGATATTCATATTAATTTTGCAATTATTTTCCCAGTCTGTTTTAGGCTCGTATTGAATAATGTTTGTCAACATATTACAAATATTTAATAAATTATATCTTTAAATATATCCACATTTTTCACAGTTTTTGGTTTAAAATTTACGATTTTTAATTATATTTAAACTTTGAATTTAATACATAATTATTAAAAATGAAGTGCGAATGTGGTTATCCTGCTTTTTATTATAAGAAGTATGCAGATAACGGAAAATGGAATGTTTATAGATGCGGTCATTCCATGATAGAGTCTAAAAAGAAAACTAAATGTGATATGCATATTTGTGAATATATCTCTGAAATTAATTGTCCAAAAATAGTTAAACAAAAAGTTAACGGTAAAGAAGAGAAAATTGATACAGAAAAACTTTACAGGGATAATCTTCAAAAATACATACATCTGTGCGAAATTACGAAAAATTTTTCAAAAAAATATCGCTGGAATTATATTGCAAATATTAATTTTTTACTCAGAAAACTTAACTTTGACTTTTATTTTGAAGATAAGGAAACACTTGAAAGTTTAAAACACAGGATTAAAAATAAATATGTACCTCAGGTAATTAAAAAAAGAGAATTTCCTATTAAACTAATTGATTGTCCAGAATATTTAACTATTCGTAGCAAAGAACCCGTCGAAGATGTAAAGAAAAATAAAACAATTAAGAAAAAGAAGAAAACTGAACTAATTAATAAAAAGAACTTTTCATTTGTAGGCGAATATCCAGAAGAACCAGACGAACCAGAAGAAAATGAAACTAGACCACAAGAAAAAACAATTCAATCTGATACAGAATCTGAATCTGAAAACGAAGATGATAATACATTTGACGTAGAAAACTATGATTCTGGGGATGATTACGAAGATCTTGATAATGATAGCGGAGGATTTAGCGATTAAAAATATAAATAAATAGTAAAGAGATGTTGTCAAAGTTTTTAGACGATCACGGTCAAACAAAGATAAAAGACACTTTGAATGATGTAACTTTTCCTATTAAATTTTATTGTATAATAATAACAATTCTATTGTTACTAAATGCATTTTATTTATATTCCATTTGTGAAAAACTCGGTAATTAATATAAAAAAATAATTAATTTAAATTATAAATGCTTAACGTTTCGGACCAAGAAATTCAGTTCTTTAAAAATGATGTCACGCAATACAACGAAGTAGATGCACAAATAAAAGAACTTAAGAAAAAAATGAAACCTTTTCAAGATAAAATTAAAGAGCTTACTAAGATTAAACAAGAAAAACAAGCAGAAGTTTTATCTTTTATGGAAGCAAATGAACTTGACATGTGTAACATAGATACGGCATCTTTTGAGCTTAAAAGTACGAAAAATACTAAGCAAATTACAAAAGGAGATGTATATGATAGACTATATAAGTATTTTTCTGAAGATACAGATAAAACTCATGGGATGTCATCAGAAGAAAAGGCAAAATTTGTACATGATTATATTTACATCGAAGGTCGAGAAAAAGTTGTAAATAAGACTCTCAAAGCCAAGTAAATCAGTATACAAAAGGAGAAATATCATCTATCTCCGATTCAGAATCGGAGTCGTAATCATTTGGTTCATATTTAATTTTAGATATTTGTTTTGCATACATCTTATAGGTTAAGTTCTCAATATCATTATTATTAACTTTTAAAAGTCCAACGTCAGATGTATATTTATCTTCTGTAAAATAAAATACGGTAAGGTTTTTACAATTAGGTTCAACATTATATAAGATTATATATTCGTCATATCTTTTATAATGTTTATATTCTTTAAAGTAACTCGGATTAAATACGCGCTGTGACGTGCTTTTTTGGCTAATTTCGCCATTTTTATTGAAAACAAGAAACGTTAGCGTTTTCATTTTTCCATTATTAATAATAAAATATTATTTTTTATGGGTATTAAACGGGTATAAATTCCTAAAATTATTATTTACTAAAAAATCATATAAAAAAATATTTTATATAGAATTATATCACTGGATGTCTATTCTCGAAGCTAATCGTCCTTGGAGTAATGAAATAAAAGAGAGAGTTAAAAATGCAAACAGGGACGAAATTATGGAATATTTTGAAGATCTAAATACTAAATGGACAGTTAGTAGAGAAAATGTAATAGAAGAAGCATGTAAAAGATTAAATATAACTTCTATAGAGGGGATAGACACCTCTGTTCTTCAAGTAGAGTTAGAAAAAGCTATATTTGAAGCAACTTTAGTGTATACTAAATTTAAAACATCAATTGAAGATTCTGAAGAATATTTATCCCAGTGGGATAAAGTTTATGAAGTAATCTTTTACTCAGAAAGACTTATTCGAGATGCGTATCTTTTGTTTAAAACACGCGAACCTGGTCATAATTCATTATCTAACGAAGATCCAGATGTTTTGTTTAAATACACAAGATTTACAGATGACTCTAAAAAAACACCTTATCAATGTCTACTTTTGTACTTTCTAGAAACTATTGCAGAAGAAGGTTTTACAAAATGCGGCGGTAATCTTTATAAACCTCTTATAAAATATGGTAATAACACGCACGCTTGGAAGAAACAGTGTTCTATTAAAGAATACATATATCAAAAAACTGATCACAAAATAAATTTTGACCAGTGGAAAAATGCTACAGCAAGCGGAGGGAGTAATATTAGTAATGCTGAGAAATATTTTAATGAATTTGTTGGACCAGAGTTACCAACGCTTATAAAAGATCGTCATCTTTTTGCATTCAAAAATGGAAATTATATAACAAAATATAACATCGCGGAACCAAATGAGACCCCTGTTTATACAGATGTATTTGTTCCATATGGAGATTCTCATCCTTATATTACTAATTTTTCAGTTGCATGCAAGTATCATGATTCAAACTTTAACATCTTTTCAGAATATAACGACGACTGGTTTAAAATAATAAATCATTGTCCAACATTTAAAAGTCTATTGGATTATCAAGAATTTACAGAAGAAGTTCAAAAGTGGTTATGTACGTTTATGGGAAGAATGTGCTTTGACATAGGAGAACTAGATAACTGGCAGGTACTCCTTTATCTACTAGGACAGGCCGGCGCAGGTAAAAGTACCATATTAATGAAAATTCTTCAAAAATTTTATGACGAAGAAGATGTTGGTGTAATAGCTAATAATATTGATGCTAAGTTTGGTATTAAACCGCATGCAAATAAATTCATGGTACTAGCACCTGAGATTGCAGAAAATTTTAAAATGGAACAGACAGATTGGCAACTTATTGTAGAAGGGGGTAGAAATACTTATTCAGAAAAGTACAAAAGTGATGAAACAATAGACTGGAAGGTACCCATGACCATGGGGGGTAATAAAATAATGAGATATAAAAATAATTCAGAAAGCGTATCTCGTAGAACAGCCGTTGTAAATTTTTGGAAGAAAGTAATGAATACTGATACTGAAATAGATAAAAAATTACTCAAAGAACTTCCTTTTATAATGAAATTATGTATTAGAGCATACTATTCTGCTTTAAATACGCACGGTAAGAAAGGTATTTGGAATATACTACCAAAATATTTTCATGAAAATAAAGAAGAAATGGAACAAACTACAAATTCTTTGCAGAACTTCTTGAAATCTGGTAAGGTAGTGTTTGATAAGAAGTTCTATGTTCCGATGAAAGTATTTTCTCAAGCATTCAACGATCATTGCCGAGAAAATAATTTGCCAAGAGAACAGTTTACAAAAGACTATTTTATGGCTATATTTACAAATAATAATGTTAAAATTGTACAACAAGGCACTCGCGAATATCCTATTAATTCTGGTATAATACTTAAAAGAACTACATTCTTTACCGGAATAGACATTCCAGGTGATGAAAACGGGATTGACGATCCCGAGTAACGCGTTTTTTTATTAATAATTTAAAAATTTAACCTATTATAAATGAGTAGCGATACTAAAGTAGTAGAAGACTCTGGTCTAGTTTACGTAATTCTTTTTGTATGTGTATTAGCTGTTCTAGCCTTTTTAATCTATAAATTATACAATAAATTAAATGAATTAGCAGAAAAGGTAGAAAGTCTCGCTGAGTCTCCGCCTAATTCAAATCAATCCATCTCTCCAAAAGAAGATACAACTAAACAAGAAGAAGTACCTCTAGATGATCCTGGACCAAGCAAAACATTAGAATCAATTAAGGAAAATTAAAATAAAGTTGTTAAAGACATTATAACTTTTTGATAGTAATTATACTCTTCTTCTGAAACGTATAAATTCCATTTTACTGAATTTAGTAAGTGAGCTTCTAGAGGACCGGAGTCCTCTATTTCTAAATCTAAACAATATTTATTAGCAAGTATTAAACACGTTTCTAAGACCGGTTTAATATTTGCATTTGTTAATTTATAAATTTTATTATATCTATTCATATAAATTATTGCCACAACAACAGTACATTTTTCAAAAAGGGCATTGTTCTTGTAAAAATTTGATATAAAAGAATATATATAACATTTATTTGTAAATGTGTTTATTATTTTATGAGATACATTACAAGATACATTTGAATCTATTATATTATTTATTTGATATAAGGTCAACATTAATATAAAAAATCATTATTATTTTGCAATAAAATAATAATTTCATTCAATACGAATTTATATGCATTTATGTCATTTCCGCCAGTAATTATAATACTACCTGGTCTAAACATTGCACAAGTTATGACACTTTGGTTTATAGGGGTTGAAAACTTAATATTTATTCCTGGATATTTGCTTGGATTAAACGAATATGTCTTAATAGATTCCGTCTTTTTTGTATCTAAATATTTACAAACATTTGTTTGTTTTATATTTTTATCTATCTTGAAATCTGAATTTATCATGCATATTCTTACATTTGATATAAAAGCCTCTGACGCAAAAGCTTCAAGCTTACAAAGTCTTCTATATATTTTTCTTATCGCATATGTTGCAGACATAACATTTAATACCCCCGCTAACTGCATATTTCCATTTGAAAATATCTTTATAGATACTCTATTTTTAGATTGATACTTTACTCCCGTATATGTATTTATACAATTATAAAAGGGTTTGCCCGATATTTCCAAACAATAAACCTTTACATATTCTTCTAAATTTATATTGCTATTAAAACTACAACAGATTGTCATAGTCGAAATACCCCAGATTTTAACTAAATTAAACTTTTCAAGTTTAGTTATATTCTGTAATTCATTGTATGTGTCATAAAAATTACTAAAGTTTTCATTACATATACAATCAGCGTGTTTACGCTTAGGATCGCAGATTTTGCAAAAATCAGTCATTGATTCTTTATAATAAATGGTAAGTTTTCTTTATATTATTATTTTTTAGTAATTTATGACTTCAATTAATCGAATATAATCAAGTATTATGCTGTTGTCCATAGATTCTTTGCAAGCTTTTAGTATTATTTCAGAGTCTTCTTTTGAATGATTTTTAATAAGGTGATTAATGTAGTATATAAATCTTGGTAGTACATTATGATATATTTTTTCTAAAGAAATATGTTTATTTTGAATTTCATTTAAGATGTCATATAGACAGTAAGTTATTATATTTAAATCTGTATTCTTAATCATACTTTTAGAAATAAGTATCTTATTAGTGGTCTTTCCATAGTAGTATCTTATTAATTTATTAATCTGTAGTAATTTATTATCTTTTATAACTTGTCTTGTACACGGATCTCTAAAGTCTTGTGTTTTATTTAAATATTCGACAAATGTATAAAAATCATAGTAAAAAAATTTATCTTTTACCTTTATAGAAACAAAAGGATACTTTAGAGGTTCGTGACATATTGGACAGGTTTTTTCATTTAATGTTTTATTTCTTAAACTATTTTGAATAATTTTGGCAGCGTTATATTGTTTTAATAAGACTAAAAGAAGATCTTTATTATAGTTTGATATATATCGTATACCTTTTATTCTACATAAATTTTTAATGACTTTAATAGTAAAAGTTTTTGAATAAGATATCAACATCACATTTAATTATAAAATATATTTTTAAATTAAATGTCTTGAATTTAAAAAGTGTTTAAAAGAATAAAGTATTTATTTTATAATGTCTTCATTTAAGATTTCCAAAAAACCGGCTCATACAGATGCTAGAATGTCTATAATAGCAAAGCACGATAAAACAATAGAAAATATAGAAAAAGATAAAAAAAATATAAATAAGTATAAATCCGAGTTAAATTTATTATATAAAGCCAAAACTGTTAATAAATTTAACGGGGAAATTGAAGGAAAAATAAAAGAATTAGAGCAAAAAATAAATGACTTAGAAACAGATAGAGACCTTTCTGATTATCTTTTTAGATCTATGGAATTTATAAAAGAAATAGATGCCGAAGAATACACAACAGATTGTAATAATGATGGAGAGATATTTAAGTACATCTCATTAGATTCTACTAATAACAAAGAAGAATTATATAAGAGATATATGGCAAAATGTTTCCCAAAAGAATCGGGTGGATATATAGAAAAACGGAAAAATAGTTATATCTGCGGAGATTGTCAAAGTAGTACTATTCATGATACATCTTCTGGATTACTAATTTGTTACAATTGTGGTCTAACTGAAAAGTTTAATATTTCAGAACTTCCTGAATGGAATCATGCTGAAAACCACGAGTACATAAAACCATATAGTTATAAAAGAACTAATCACTTTAAAGAGTGGATAACCCAGATACAGGGCCGTGAAGGTACAAATGTACCAGAAGAAGTAATTCAATTACTTATTTTAGAAATTAAAAAAGAACGTCTTACTGATAAAAATTTAATTACATATTATAAAGTCAAAGAATTTCTTAAAAAATTAAAATTGAATAAATACTATGAACATATACCAAATATTATTCATAAAATAACTGGTAATAAACAACTCTTAATTTGTCAAGAATTAGAGAATACGCTTATAGACATGTTTAATAAAATTCAAGAACCGTTTGAAAAGCACTGTCCAAAAAATAGAAAGAACTTTTTAAGCTATTCTTATACTTTATATAAATTTTTTCAACTACTTAATAAACACGAATATCTAATCTACTTTCCTCTTTTAAAAAGCAGAGAAAAACTTTTTGAACAAGAAAATATATGGAAAGAAATTTGCAAAGAACTAAATTGGAAATTTATAAAATGTATATAATTAATAAGTATTAAATACTACAGCCCCGTCTTGATACAGAGCAGTACATTTACCCTCTGCGACAACAGTTAGCGTATTAAAGAAGTCTTCGAAACTACTAACGGTAATGTCTTTTTTAGCTGTTAATATAACACGAATGGAATCATATTTGCTAAATGGTACATAAGACTGATCTGTCCCCGTCATATTAGCATTTTTTGAAATTGGTATTAAATAATTAAAAAAATGTGTGTGATCCGGGTCGGGGGAGCGAAGCGCCGGAGTATGATCGGCTATGGAATAAGGAATAATTCCAGAAAAGGATGTAGAATTTAAATAAAGTTCTACGTCAAACCCTCCCAATCCTTTTGTAGTTCCATGACATAGTCCTACTATACTAAGACTAGATGCATATAAACTAAAATGATCGCAATTTATAGTTATACTAGAACCCGCTTTTAGTGTTCCGGATGGTTTAGCCGTTGATGTTAATTCTGAAAACTGTGTAATATTTGTTCTTTTTGCAACTACTTGATTCCTTAAAAAGTCTCTTTCAGAGTTTGTCATAGAGTACTTATTAGCATATAAGCTAAATTTAAATTTAGGGTTTGTCATCCCAGTGAGGGTGTGGTTACTGTTGGTGACGGAGTCAACATATGCATTATACTCATCTTGGGTTAAATTTTTTGGATAAACCTTTATCTGTAAAGTTTGATTATTTGCACAACTCATCAAATAAGAAGAATCCATATCATTATTAGACAACATTCTAAATATATTCAAATTAATTCTTTGAGTAGCAGTTTCGCCTGTTTCTGTTTTCTTTGGGATTTGGGGTTGGAATCCCCGGCGACCCGATGTGTCTGTTTCGTCGACAAATTGGTTAAAGACACCTCCTCCGCCTCCATTTAAAAAATCTTTTACGAGTTGAACAGTGCTTATAGTGCATATTACTTGATTTCCGACACACGCTTCTATTCTGTCTACAAAATAAAGCATATTGTGGTAAACCGTTTCGCTGCCCGCAGTTAACGGCCCTGTTCTTTCTATTACAAGAGTTAAATCATTAATTGCATCGGAATCATTGTCAAATGTAAATACTATAGTTTCGGGACTGGTTATTTCTCCTTTATTAGAAGATACTTCTGAAAAACTACAACCATTAACGTAATACTTGTCATTGTCTTTTTCGTTCCAAAAAATAGACTTTACGCCTGGTAAATTTTTATCAGTAGTTCCATAACCTTGTGTACCGGTACCGTCATAAGCTGCTATTGCTGCAATTGAGCCTGACATTTATTATATTTATTTATTTTTTTTTTAAATTAATTTAAATATTGCATTGTATTGTTTATTTAAATTTAAATAAATTGTACAATACATTTATTTAATATATTTAGTACATAGCTAGCGAAGCAGCGCCGCCCTTGAAGAGCGCGGTAGTCTCACCAACGCATGTTACATCAATAAAAGTAGAACCTCCGGTATTGGGTGTAGAAGTGAATGTTAGAGTCAAACGAATGCTGTCAAATCTATTTAGAGGAACAGACGATCCGCTAAAAGCACTACCTGAAAGCGGGAATACATAAGTACCGAGTCCATATTCATCAACGACAAAAGAAAGTAAATCTCCATATATAAACTTATTTGCATATATTCCAAGAGAATCCGATGTGCAAGAATCTAGTAAAATACCCGGCAATTGTCCAGAAAAGGAGCTTGAATTTAATTTAAGTTCAGCCGTTTTAAGTCTGATGTCATTACCATTAGAGTCAGTCCCAGCGTTTCCAGTAATTATAAGATGGGAACCATATAGAGAAAAATGATCGAGATCAATTGTTTTAACAATCGATGTACCTATATCAGTTACGTGCGCATTCTGAGTCATCTTAAGTCTCTTTGGTAGACCCATTGGCATGGTCTTCATCTGCTCACGTTCTTCGTTGCACATAACCATCTGCTTTGCATAGAGATTACACGATGTAATTGTGCCGGCAGTGGTGACGCCCGTGGCAAAAGTTAATCCAGCCGATGCCTTAGTGCCAAAACCCGTCGCCGTGCCTTTCACGAACATTGTTCCTTCAAGTGGAACATTTTCGGCAAATTGAACAACAGTTAGGTCTCCCGATGCGTCGCCCACGGTAGTGGGTAAATAAGACAAAGTACTGGGGAATTCTTTGAAATAAACCTTAACTTTAACACTCTGATGAGGAGCAGCCGCCATTGGGTAACCATCCTCTGTCTGATTTGCGAATTTTCCAAAACGCGGGCCCAGAGTTTTTGTTAGAGATGGTATTACAAGCCAGGCAGTCGTATCCGAAGTACCTGCACCAGACATAGAAGATAACCTGCTCATCTCTGAAAATCCATCCGCCGGTAACTCAGTTGCATTTACAACTCTTATGTCGTGACTTTCAAGTGTTTGCCAAATTTGAGTTCCTACCTGGATTTCTACGCGTTCTATGATAGACTGTAGAGCAAATGGTTTGACCCGCAAGGTCGTCCTTACAGTACCGTTGGTTTGAGTACCGTCATTGTCGACAGTGACGCCACCAAGCGTCGAGGGTAGGGTATATTCAGGCAACTTCGCTGTTAGTTGTATATACATATCACCTAAACAATCTATGTCATTATTAATAGTAAAAATTCTAGAAGAACCGTAACTTAATGTACTAGCACCACTCGAAGGTATTTCAACTACAGACGAACCAAATAGTAACTGACGAGTAGTATCGTTCTTGTTCCAGAAAACCGACATAACGTCGCCGTCATCTTCATGAATCTTATTAGTTACAGCAAGACCTTGGGTACCAGACCCATTATAAGCAGCGTGAGCAGCTACAGCTCCAGACATTTGTATTTACAATTTATAAAAGAAAATA
>Ga0163111_10000074_pt1 | contig 53553 bp, 43 predicted proteins | sample CRUFie1St18metaG_FD_109645 | JGI IMG/M metagenome (GOLD analysis project Ga0163111, IMG submission 109645) | Marine microbial communities from the Costa Rica Dome - CRUD Field 142mm St18 metaG | ecosystem: Environmental > Aquatic > Marine > Oceanic > Photic zone | place: Costa Rica: the Eastern...
ACCACAAACGCCTACTAAAGTGCAATAAGCAATTGGAAATATTGGCACAAAGCCGTAAATTACAATCAACAGTTATCAAAATTCAGAAGACTATGCCATTTATTTATGACATAAAAAAAGACTTGAGGTTTATTGAAGGGAAGCAGGAGGGAAAACTAGAGGGGATATTGGAGGGGAAGCTAGAATCAATCTCTATCTACATTGAAAATACCTTGAGCGAGCTACAGCCTCTAGAAAAGATTGCACGAATCTTTGGCGTATCTGTTGAATTAGTGACAGAGCTGTACAAGAAAGTGCTAGAGAAAAAATCCAAATAGGATATTCTTTACATAATTGTATAATGGATAGTGGGAGCCTCATATTTGGGGCTTTCACTATTTGTTTTTATCAGGTATACAGCAATTGGAAATATTGGCGCAAAGCCGTAAATTACAATCAACAGTTATCAAAATTCAGAAGACTATGCCATTTATTTATGACATAAAAAAAGACCTGAGGTTTATTGAGGGGAAACAGGAGGGAAAGTTGGAAGGAAAACAAGAAGGGATATTAGAGGGAATAGAACAGGGAAAGCTAGAGTCAATCTCTATCTACATAGAAAATACCTTAAGTGAGTTACAACCCCTAGAAAAAATCGCACGAATCTTTGGGGTATCTGTTGAATTAGTAACAGAACTTTACAAGAACGTATTGGATAAGAAAGTTCAATAAAAATTCTGAATATATAGTAAATAGGGGAAGGCTCTCTTTAGAGTCTTCCCCTACTTGATTTAGAGACCATATTTAGTCACCGCTTGGGTACAACTCCTCAAACCTTTTGCGGGTCATCTTCCATTGGATGACCTCCTGCTCAAAGTTGATAGAACCTGGAATAGTGGTGTATCGCTTTACAAAGCTAAAGCCTACTTTCTCCAAGGTTTTATTCGGAGCTGGATTCAAGGCATAGGGATGGCAATAAAGCGTATCAAGCTTTAAGTTTTTGAAAAAGTAGGGCAAGCCTAATCGAACGAAAGTAGTTCCCCAACCACGTTTACGTGAAGGAGAATCCCAAAGGTGAAGATGCATATAAGCATAGTCTCCAAAATGAGTGGGATTGGTATTCGAATGCCCAACTGCTTGGCCATTACATTCCCAAATCAGGCAATACGCACGCCTTTGTTCAATAGGCAATTGTAATTGATAGGCGAGCATCTTTCGGAAAGCATTTGCCTCTGGCAGTTTCGCCAAGTCTACTCCCATTCCCAACATATGCGCATCACTCGACTCTGTCCAATACCGAACAATTGGCTCGATATCATCCATTTGTAATTCGCGAATTGTCAGATGTTCTTGTTTCATGGAAATGTATTCATTGTAAGAGTGCTCATCATATTAGTTTGCCCCCTCAATTATAAGTCTTACGCTTCTTGCTTGTCTGTCGTGGCATAGCAGGCAGGTCAGAAACCTTTAGGCTATACCTGTTGCGCTGCAACAGGCAGGTCAGAAACCTTTAGGCTATACCTGCTGCAATGCGACAGGCACACCAGAAACCTTTAGCGTATACCTGTTGCAGTGCGACAGGTATACCGGAAACCTTTAGCGTATACCTGTTGCAACGCGACAGGCATATCAGAAACCTTTAGCGTGTACCTGTTGCAGCGCAACAGGTACACCGGAAACCTTTAGCGTATACCTGTTGCAGTGCGACAGGTATACCAGAAACCTTTAGCGTATACCTGCTGCAGTGCGACAGGCACACCAGAAACCTTTAGCGTATACCTGTCGCACTGCAACAGGTATAGCCTAAACATTGATAACCAAGCCCTTACAAAAAACCAGCTTCATGATACTGTTTTCGACCTAGTCTTTAACAATGAGAACCTTTTTGACCAATGTATGCGTTCCATCGGAAATATGCACCATATACTCACCATCATACAATGTACGGGTATCAAAGTGCCAGATAGTACTTCCTTGATGGATTTCTGTTTCCTTAACCAATTTACCTGTGATATCGAACAATTTCAAGCTGAGGTCTCGCTTCAGGATTCCCCCTACTTGAATCGCAATGACATCAGATGCAGGATTCGGGAATACAACAATATCCAATTTCTCTAACTCATTCTCAACTGAAGTACTGCTAGGCGTATATAATGTAACAGGCTCATTAATGGTGATATTATTTCCTCCAGGGCCACTAAAATTCTCCGTTGCAACAACCCCAAAATACCGAGGGCCAATAATATAAGGATAAGTAGAGTTCCAGTTCTCATCTACTGTAGTGAAATAAGCATAGGTTCCATTAGGATAGTCTGGAGTTACACAAAAACGGCCATTATGCTCATCTAAATCGCCCGCATTGGGATCGAACTCATAGTCTTCTCGATACCATCCTAGTGGGTATTGTGCACTTACATCGGGGCCATCCGTTACATTTGTTCCATCGGCATAATGTGTACGCTCAGTAATGTTACGTAACTTATAGCCCGATCTCATACGGACAATACTGCCTGTTCCGTTAGGATTCTCATGCGCATATCCTCCATAAATTGGGTATCCATCAAATGCAAATCCGAGGAGGGGAGAATGTGTAGTAGAATCCAAGATATAGAGCCCATCGGCTAGGTACAAATCACATACATCTGACACTTGTGCAAGGTCAAGATTGAATGCCATAGGGTTTTGATGATGGTGATAAGAACCTCCTACTAATTGCCCACCAGGCCCTGGAGGGCCTGCGAAAATAGGAGAAGGGTGTCCTTTGGCACAATCAAACCCATCATTCTCCGCCAAGATTGCATTTCGGTTCCAAACCCCATCGCCTCCCATCATTGCATCTCCTCCTTGAGAAAGAGAATAAGAAGCAGCATCTTTAAAATCGTAAATAGGGACTCCATTGATTAACAATCCGACAGGCCCTAAAGGTGTACCTGTAAGTTGCCCTGTATTCTCTACTGGGTTTAGAGGAATTCTGAAAAGCCATTGGTTGTTCGTTGCGATTGCAGGATTACCATCAAGATAAGGCCCAATGATATAAGCAGGAATCCCGCTACATTCGATATACGAATAATCGTTTGAGTACTGTACACGCTGTACATTCGCTTGAGCAGTATCTACAATTGGAGTCGTATTGCCTTGTATATAATGTCGACCTGTAATTCCTGTGGTATTAATCAGCCAATTGGTTACGGCAGGGTGAGTAGAAGAACTTTGCCGATTCATATCTTGCGCTTGGGCACTTACCCCCAACACAAATAGGAGAAAAAGGGAAATGAATAATTTTACTTTCATAACTTGTGGTATTTAGTAATTAATAAATCTATAAGATGCAGTTGGATGTTATTTTCTAGGAAAAGCATGTTCAGGATTAAAGAGGAAAGAACGATCACTGAGTGTCAATAAGAAGGCAAGTAGATCAATACGCTGTTCAGATGTCAAGACAATTCCCTCCCTCAACATAGGATCAAGAGTCGGGCTATCATGAATCCCATTTGTATAATGTCGAATGGCATGAGACAATTTCTTAAAACGGCCATCATGCATATACGGATGCGAATATTCGATATTCCGTAAACTAGGCACCTTAAACTTGAGAGAATCTTCGCGGGTGAGAGATATTGCCATACGCCCTTTGTCCAACAGCAGACTATCTACAGGCAAACCATTGTTCATAAATTCGCCATTGGTAAATAAGGGTTCCGTATGACAACGATTGCAATGTTGCTTAAAAATCTGATAACCAGCTTTTTCCTGATCAGTAAAACCCACTCCTTCTTCTTTACGCATCACCTTATCATACTTAGAATTGGCCGATATAAGGGTCAATTGAAATTGTGCCAATGCCTTCAGTAGATGCTCACCTGTAACGAGACTATCACCAAATGCTTGATAGAATAGAACAGGATATATAGAGGAGACTCGAAGGGAGTCTATGACATTTTTTAAGCTATTCCCCATCTCTCTTGGATCGCTAATAGGTGCAAGAGCCTGTACGTCAAGATGGTGTACAGCTCCATCCCACATAAAAGACCGATTCCACGCAAGGTTCATCAAAGCCGCCGAATTTCGTTTGCCTATGCTATCCCCAATGCCATGGCTCAAAGCATGATCGACATGCGTAAAAGCCGTATAAGACAAATGACAACTGCTACAAGAGATGGTATTGTCCTTAGAAAGAATAGGATCGTAGAAAAGCTTTCGTCCTAATGCAACGCCTTCCTCTGTTAAGGGATTCTTATCAAAATCATATACAGGTTTAGGCCAATAAGCTGGGTATGAGATTTTTATAGGGATTCCTTTTGGTATTAGGCTCATCCCCAATAGAATAAACAAAATGATTGTCCCCCCAAGGAAACCGATGGCAGTCCTATTCATCGCACGAAAACATCTTTGTAAGTAGAGTCGAGAGATGCTGGGCTTCTTCCCCTGGCGACATTACTTTGTAGGACTTACTTAAATCAATAGCGTTCAAGAATTGGTCTAGTGCCACCTTAACCTTAATGGTCTCTCTCTCTTGGGTTCTAATGGAAACCGTTTGAAGTGTCTGGTAGGGGGGTAAATATCCTCCTATATGGAATTCGAATGTCTTTCGAGGCGACGGGACAGAAGCACATTTTCCTTCCAACTTAAAATTGATATATCCCGTATTCCAGGCCCAATACATCCCTTTAATAGGATCAAGATCGCCCCCCATCACCCCCGAAACATTCGTCAGGCTATCAATCCCTACAAAGAAATCGACTTGGTCAAAGCGGATACTCTTTGCAATGATAAGATCGATTCGCATGGATTCAGCTTCCGAAGCATCTAAAAGGTGATAGCTATTTTCCTCTGCCCATACCTCCTTCCCTTCATACAACAATCTAACCCCACTAATGTATGCCCGAAAGGTCTCTATACTAGGGACATTTGTCACCTGATAAGCAACATCTTCTGCTAATTTAAGATGTTGTTCTTGAAAGGTAGGAATAAAATATAAGGAAACTTTATCTTGTTCAGCAGTTTGTGCAAACAGGAAATTACTGAATAGTAATAGCAAGAGTAGCCATTGTATTTTGTGCATAATCAAATATAAATGCTATACTCCACCCTTCCCATATATAATAGCAAGACAATTCCTCCACAAAGGAAGGACTTACCTACATTACAAGAAAGAGTTAAATATAATGATTTTCCTATACGAAACTAACAGCCATAAATAAAGCGTATTATTTCCTAAAATTCAAACAAGCGATTAATAAATCTCTTATAGAAAACACATCCCTTATAATAGGCAAAGGCCTACACGAAAGAAATCGCATAGGCCTCTATCTAATATCAATAAGCAGGTTCAATCCCTACTCCTTGATATATTTCTTATAAACTGCTCGATCATTGACCTGTACTTTCACGAGATAGGTTCCTGACGGAAGCATAGAGATATCCAGTTGTTGGCTGAGTTCAGCTCCTCGAATCGGGGAGGTTGTAAGTAGTTTCTCCCCTACAATATTATACAAGCTCACTTCAACCTCTCGCACCTCTGCCGACTTCAGCCATACATTCAATACATCCTTTCCAGGATTAGGAAATAGCTGCAATTCTGCGCCAAATAACTCAGGCTCAATTGCACTCACTTGATCTACTTGCACCGTTGTTGTATACACATCCTCACAATTGAGGAAACGAACCGTTTGGGTGACAGTATAGACACCTGCTGCCATATAGGTATGCGTAGGGTTTTGTAGACTTGAACTCCCTCCATCTCCAAACTCCCACTCCCAACTAGTCGCATTGACCGAAAGATCATTGAAACTGACATTGTTGAGATTCTGAGCTACTTGGAATCCCGCAACCAAAGAGGGGTATTGTTCTACAGTAACAGGCACCCGACGGCTTTTGCAAGAAACGGATTCTACTTCCCAATTGTAGAAATAATAGTATTGGCTTGATGCCCCACTACAGCCCGTAATAGATACCAATCCCTGTACTTCATAAGGATAGGTTGTATTTTGGATGTTTCGGTATAAGTCCACAGTTGATCCTGAGGCCAATCCCAATTGATAGTCTACTCCAGGTGTTAAAGCAAAGTCTAACTCAACCCTTGCAACTCCTGCATTGACCCATACACTCTTAGACTGTAAGACAGTACCATTTGCATTTCGCAGTTCAATCGTGCGAGTTTCTGCTGTGGTAGTAAAGACCGTCACAGCAGCCAAAGTTGAAGGCTGGAACACATCAAACTCAAGGTAGTGTTGGGGGGCATAGAAGAATCCACCTGGCCCATAAGTAAAGTCGGGAGGGCCTAGAAAGTCAGGTGCTTGCGGAATCTCATTTTCTACATAATAAACTGTAGTTGAGTTTAATGTAGGGGTTGTAAAGGTGTTCCCACTAGACAAGAATTGCCCTGTAGCCGAATACCAGTTCACTTGCCCCGAAGCTGTAGCGGTCAAGTCTACAGAAGTGATTCCACATATGGTGTCCCCCTCTACAATAGGTTCATCAGGTCGATTCACCACAATGAGATTCGTTTGTATCAAAGAATCTCCTCCTTGGCTGTTAGACACAACGAGAGAAACAGTATAGGTTCCATTTTGGGTATATTCATGAAGGGGATTTTGATCCGTAGAAGTCATGCCATCACCAAAGTCCCATAACCACGCATTAGGATAGTCAGCAGACATATCCATAAATTGTACGAGCCCTGCACATATTTGTACGGTATCTACGATAAAATCTGCAACAGGCGGTTTATCAGGATAGGTACATTGCCACGTTAGAGCAAACCCATCTCGTACTGACCCAGGCAAAGTTCGTAAGAATACCGTAATGGCACCAGCTGAGGAATTAATGACTCCTCCATTGGGCAGGAGATTCCCAGAATACGCCCCAATTAATGTGCTCAAGGTATCTGCGCCATCATATATGTATAGGAAGTCCTCCCCTGTCATGAACTCAAACTCGCTGAAGGTAAGGGTCACAAAGGCTGCGTCTGGAGGTTCGATGGTAAAGATGCTGAAATCCCCATCAATATAATCAGCATTCGGCCCTCCAGGATCATACAAACTACCTGTACAGGCAGGGATTGATTCGATATTGAAACTCTCCATCGATATCAAACACTCATTACCTGGATCTAATTGAATAAGATCTACTTTTGTTTCAATAACCGTTCCGCAACTCCCTCCTACAGAGGTTAAGGTTACCGTATAATCTCCATAGGCAGAATAGGTATGAGACGGACTTACCTGTGTAGAAGTTGTACCATCTCCAAAGTCCCACGTAAAGGAGGCTGCATTTACGCTGAGGTTGGTAAAGTCTACTGTCAATGGCACCTTACAATTCGCTGTTGAACTAGACACAAATTCACTCACGACTGTTGGAGAATAAATGGGTCCAATTCCTACTGCATACCAAGCATTCGTCACCGCTGCAATTTCATCAGCGCATGGCCCATAAAGATCCATGGTCGCGACCTTCGAATAAAACTCAGCATCAACATATTGCGAGGAGAACGTGAGGTATACACTTTGGGTTCGGTAGGCAATAGCTGCAGCCTTTTCCATCCCAATCCCTGTCACATTATACGTATCTCCCAGATCATTCGTACCAGAATCTCCCTCAACCACTAAGTAGAACCAGTAATTCTGCACTCCGCTATTGGTATGTACCCCTCCATTATCGCTTGTTCCTGTAAACCAATCCAGTCCAAGGTAAGTGGAAGGGTGACCATATAGGTTGGGGTTTTCCATAGATCGGAAAGGCGTCACACCAATATCTGCAGCAATCTCCCAATCCGCATCATTGGCTCTAAACGTATGCTCAATGACTGTCCCCCATATATCGCTAAACGATTCATTCAACGCCCCTGATTCATCTTGGTAGATAAGCCCACAAGTGAACTGCGTCAATCCATGCGCCAACTCGTGTGCTACAATATCCACACAAGTTAGAGGACCATAACTACCATTTGCTCCCCCTGCTCCTCCATCTCCATAAGTCGCTGCCGTTCCATTCCAAAACGCATTGACATAGCTGCTATCAAAGTGCACATAGCTAATTAATGGCATCCCAGCATCATCTAGGCTATTTCGACCAAATGAATTCAACAGGTAATCGTACATCATTTCAGAAGCCCAATGCGCATCGGGTGCAACTTCGTCTTTAGCGGCATTTACATTGTTCCAAAAATTATCATCATCAAGGAAATCTACTGCATTGGCATAATCTACCGTGTTCTGAACGTTGTATGTTTCTACTCCACCTCCCCGTCCTGTCTCCTGTAAACGATAGGCACTCCCCGTATTATCTGTCACAATAAATTGAGAACCGCTATAGCGTGTCACTGCCGTCCCCTGCTCATCTGCCGAATGCAATCGATTCATCTGCCAAATCACTGTGCCCTCATGGGCATCCACATATGTATACGTTCTAGATAAAGGTTCCGCCGCATAAATATCGAACTTATATGCCAGTCGAAAAGGAGCGCCTCCCTGTTGGAACTCGCCTCCCAAAGGAACCAATACTTGTTCGGCTTTTGGCTTTGCATAAACATCTTCCAACATGTGTTCATGGTTATGCCCCAAACTATGCCGATGTTCAACCTCTCGATCAAACATATATACTTTCGCATTGACCTTCTCTAATGCAATTGTTAAAGCTGTAGGTTCAGTAATACTAGGCCACATATTCGCCTCAATACCTGCATATACATCTCCATTAATCGCATATACCCCCCTTTCATTGAAATGTACAATCATCATTGCACCTTCTACTAGCAATCCATTATATGTTTGCTGGTATCGCTTGTGGGTTTGGCCAATTGGATCTTTTTCCACATTCATTAATACAAAGTCATCGGTCTGTTTAAAATTCAATTGTTCACGAAAGATTTCAATAGCTTCTCTTTCGGTCTTTTCAAACCCTTCAGCAAACCGAATAAAGTCAGGTTTATGATCAGCATTCCCTAACCGAATCTGAACAGCATGCGGAATCAAAGCATGAGCCCGCGAGCCTTCAAGAAAAGTTGGTCTTACCACCTGAGCTTCAGCCCCAAGTAATGTAATCATCCAGAATAAAAAGAGCGATAAATATTGTCTCCACATAAATATACGATTACAAGTAAAAGATAAAGAAGTAATACTACTTGCAAAGGTAACTAATTAATATTCTAGAAGTTATCGCCTAGCTGTCATTTTTATTAGATACTTCTTTTGATTCAAATATGTAAAATACATCCCCATAAAGATGTAATCCATTCCCCCTACAAGGTGTTAGGTTTAAAGAGAAATCGTAATAATCTAAAGTATTCCTTTTCTGCTATGTATCCGTTTATGAGAGAAAGCCGCCCAAGCAAAAGAACTCTTCAAGTTTGGCGTAGTCCTTTTGACTGACTATCAATCATTCAAATAAAACCAAATCCACATTACTATGAGAGTAAAAACATTTCAAGGCGATAGCCTAGATGCTGTATATCAATCCATATCAGACCTCATTGCAGCCGACTTTAAACCGACACTCGCAATCGTTTTCTCTTCTGTATCTCATGACCTAGGGAAACTTCGTCAGTTGTTATCCTCTTTTAACTTAGACGTATACGGGGCAACTTCTGCAGGAGAGATTGTTGATGATGAAGTACTTGAATTCTCTGTAGGAGGCATGCTCCTAGATCTCGATAAAGAGGATTATAAGATTATACTGAAGCATACAAGTGATAGTAACACATTCACGATCTCAAAAGAAACAGCTATTGAATCCCGAAATTATTTTACGAATCCAGCTTTTATTACGTTAGCAGGCGGTATCGCAACTGATGGTGAAGAAATTATTCGAGGCTTCAAAGCAGAAATGGGAGAAGAAGTAGCCTTGTTTGGAGGGTTAGCAGGGGATGACCTAACGACATCAGGAACCACCGTTTTCTCTAATGCCGAGCAAAGCGATAATGGGCTCATTACCCTTGTCATTAACCAAGATCATATTGAGGTAGGAAATATCGCAGCAAGTGGATGGGAATCAGTAGGTATTGAAAAAACCATCACAAAAGCAAATGGCAATATTGTATATACCATTGATGGCGAAAGAGCCTTAGATGTATTCATCAAATATTTTGGTCTATCAACTGAAATAGACGCAACAAAAGAGGTAATTGAAGCCATCGGAACGCAGTTCCCTCTACAAATTCAACGCCCAGGAAAGCCCTCTGTATTGCGTACGCCTCTTGTTGGGAATGAGGAAGATCACTCAATAATTTTTGCAGGAACCGTTCCAGAGGGAGCAAAAGTTAAATTTTCGGTATCACCAGGCTTCGAGATTATCGATTTGGCCGTTACTAAAGCATCAACCTTAAAGCCCCGTATTCCTGAAGCCGATGCGCTGATTCTTGTATCTTGCAAAGCTCGCCACCTTGCATTAGGGCCATTAGTAGAAGAAGAAATTGCAGGAATGCGTGAACTTTGGGATGCGCCGCTTGTAGGTTTCTTTTCTTATGGAGAAATAGGCATCCAAGAAAGTGGAACCTGCGATTTTCATAATGAGACTTGCTCATTAATTGTTTTAAAGTCCAAGAAGTAATTGAGAAAGTGGCTTCAGCATATAGGAGTCACTCCCCTACACTTAACCTAATGGTATGCCCCCTGAAATAGATAAATTAATCGCACAAATTAATGCTCTACCAGGCATTAGCCAAGCAGAAAAGTCCCAAATGCTCGAAATCGCTCAAGGTATTAAGAAAGATGTTAAGATCACCAATTTTAAGTACATACAGACGCGCAAATTAAAGCTTTCGATTACCAATCTCATCAAACAAATCTCTAAAGACTTTCATCTATCACGCACAAAGGTAAATCAATTGGAAGCCATACTGGAACGAGTCAGGCTTATTCCGCAAATATTTGAAGGAAATGATACAGAACTCTCTAATTCACAAGTTCCAAAAAACTCCACAGACGAATCCCTATCACAAAATACAATTCCTTATTCCCTAACTGAATTCTTTAAAGATGTTGAGATATTATTAGGCAAAAACGATGAGATGTCTGGCCTAAAGCGTAATCAAAAGTACTAACTACAGTAGACCGAACAGAGTATATCCCTACATTTTAGACAAAAAAACATCGAGGTATCATGCATCCAGAACTCAATAAATTAATAGATCAGATTAATTCTCTGTCTGGGGTTAGCCAAGCAGAGAAGTCTGCGATGCTAAAGTCGACAAAGAAGATAGATAAAACCATTCAACGCGCTGAATTCAAATACACAAGAACACAAAAAGAAAAACATTCGATTTCTAGCTTGCTAACCCAAATCTCTCACGATTTAGGAAGAACGATAAAGGAAGTAAAAGAAAAAAGTAGTCAGCTTGAACACCTCCTCGCTGATATTGAACAACAATCTCAAGAACTCCACCAAAAAAATCTACAGCTAGAAAAGGCTCAAAAAGCTGCGGAAAGTGCCAATAAAGCCAAGTCACAATTCCTCGCAAATATGAGCCACGAAATTCGAACGCCTATGAATGGTGTTCTTGGAATGCTTCAACTCCTAGAGGAAACGAATCTAAACTCTGAACAACAAGAATACGTAAAAGTAATCCGTACAGGAGGCCAATCCTTACTATCTCTTATAAATGATATCTTGAACTTATCCAAGATTGAAGCAGGGAAATTGGAATTGGAAAAGCGTGAATTCAATCTACGTGAATGCATACAGTCTACCATTGATTTGTTTATCCCATCTGCTCAGAAGAAAGGAATTCAGTTAGAGTATCGCCTAGACCCGAACATCCCTATATATGGTATTGGAGACACAACCCGTGTTCGACAAATTCTTAATAATTTGATTGGGAATGCAATTAAATTTACGAGTGATGGGATGGTCTATGTGAATGTAGAAAATGTTTCTGCTCCTGGCTCTCCTGAACTTAAGCTTAAGTTCTTAATTCGAGATACAGGTATAGGGATTACAAAAGACACAATTGACAAGCTGTTTCAGCCTTTCGTTCAAGCAGATTCGTCTACAACACGAAAGTATGGAGGCACTGGGCTCGGCTTAGCCATATCTTCTAAATTAGCGGAAATGATGGGAGGAAGAATCTGGGTAGAAAGCCAAATAGGCAAAGGCTCTGACTTCTTCTTTTCAATAACCCTTGATAATTGCAAGATATGTCCTCACACGAATAGACCAATGAGTTATTCTGTCGACAATCCTAATAGACTTGATGGAAAGCTAGCAGAGAAAATTGCATTGAACATTCTTCTTGTAGAGGATAACCCAGTCAATCAACTGGTCGCAGCATCGGTATTGAGTAAAATGGGATATAAAGCAGACATCGCAGATAATGGAGAAGAAGCCATTAGCCATCTCCGTAAAAAGAACTACGATTTGGTTCTTATGGATATCCAAATGCCCAAAATGGGAGGAATTGAAGCAACTCAAATCATCCGAACATGGCCGCATCATCTAAATCCTATCATCATTGCGATGACTGCTAATGCCAGTGACAGCGACCGTAGAACTTGCCTAATGGCAGGAATGGATGACTTCATCAGTAAGCCCTTTAAACTGATTGAACTCCAAACCCTACTCATTAAATGGGGGAGTTTCATAAAACGTCAACAAAGGGTTATATCCGCATAAAACAATAAAAAAGTAAATAAGATATTTTATCACTATTTCGGGTAGACACTCGAAATAGTGATTTTTTATATAAAGAATATGATTTGAGACCTACTCCCAAATGGGTAGAGTGTATAATTTATGTTAATTTGCAGAAGAATATTCACTTAAGTTAAAATTAAATAAATGGCTCGCGTACTTACAGGTATTCAAAGCACGGGGGTTCCACATTTAGGAAACCTCCTTGGCGCAATATTACCTGGGATCCAACTTTCAAGTGATCCAAATAATGAGGCTTTCTTTTTTATCGCGGATATGCATTCCCTCACTACCATCCGCGATGCAGAAACATTACGTCATAATACTTATTCTACAGCCGCAGCATGGTTAGCATGCGGGTTTGATACGGATCGAGGCGTATTTTATCGACAGTCTGACGTTACCGAGACTGCTGAACTCGCATGGTACCTCAATTGTTTCATGCCTTACAATCGCTTAAAGTTAGCACACTCCTTCAAAGATAAATCAGACAACTTACAACAAGTAAATGCTGGGGTATTCACGTATCCTGTTTTAATGGCGGCAGATATCCTCCTCTATGATGCAGAACGCGTCCCTGTAGGCAAAGATCAAAAGCAACACTTGGAATATACTAGAGACCTCGCCGAAACCATCAATCGAGAATATAACCAAGACTTATTGGTTGTGCCAGAACCTGACATATCTGAGCAGGTAATGGTTGTACCAGGAGTTGATGGTAGAAAGATGAGCAAGTCCTACGGAAATACAATCGTTATTTTCGAATCGAAAAAGAAGTTGCGTAAACAAGTTATGCGAATCTTAACCGACTCGAAAACATTAGAAGAGCCCAAGAACCCTGACACATGCAATGTATTCGCATTATACAAACTACTTGCTAAGCCAGAAGAAATTGCTGAGATGAGAAGCAAATACCTCGGAGGAAACTATGGATATGGACATGCTAAAAAAGAATTATTCGCCCTTATCCTAGAACGATTCAAGAAGGAACGAGAGTTGTATGATTACTATATGAACAATCCCGCTGAAATTGACAAAAAGCTACAAGAAGGTGCGAAAAAGGCCAAAGTTGTAGCCCATTCCGTTTTAAAGCGACTTCGTTTAGCATTAGGATATAACTAATTTACTTAGGACATGCATATTGCCATTGCAGGAAATATTGGTGCAGGAAAAACTACGCTCACGAATCTTCTCTCAAACTACTTTGGGTTTGAGACACTATTTGAAGAAAACGAAACCAACCCCTATCTATTCGACTTCTATTCGGATATGAAACGGTGGTCATTCAATCTTCAAATCTTCTTCCTTCATTCCAGGCTCCAAAAGATCATTCAAATCCGCAAGCAACAAAAGAATGTCATTCAAGACAGAACCATTTATGAAGATGCGCAAATATTTGCCCCGAACCTCCATACAATGGGCCTTCTGCCTACAAGAGATTACGAGACCTACAAAGCGTTGTTTGAAACGATTGCAGATCTCGTAGCTCCTCCCGACTTGCTTATCTATCTAAGATGTAGCCTACCTACCTTAGTAGACCAAATCCAAAGTCGAGGACGTAATTATGAAGAGTCTATTCGATTAGACTACCTAAAACGTTTGAATGATAGATATGAATCATGGTATGACGCATATAACTATGGAAAGAAAATGGAAGTAGTGGTAGATAACCTGAACTTTCGAGACAATCCCGAACATTTAGGGATTATCATCAACCGAGTGAAGGCACACTTATTTGGACTGTTTAGCTAATGTGTCAAAAGCAATACCTTACTTCTCATCTTCTTTTTGTGAAAGCCGAAACATATAGTTTCGGCTTTTATTGTCAACAGGCTTAATCAAATTCAGTAATCCAAGGGGGGCTAAGAAGGCCAAATTATAGTGATATCGTCTCTCTTCATCATTTGTTTCTAATATTTAGGTCGGATTAAAAGCCAATATAAAGCAATCTTGACAGTGTTCGGAGCACTCAAAGAGTGCTGCTAATGGATAGTTATTGATCGCGAGAACATTGAAAGAAAAAGAAAGACAAATTAGGGCCAAATTATGGTGATATCTTTATACATAATACAAGCATTTTTGAGGTCAAAATCATTAAAAATAGGGTTAGAAAAACTCACCTGAGGCTCAAATCAAAGCAGCAATATTGTTCAGGTGTATATGTTAATACGAATCAAAAGAGAATAAAATAAAGGGATAGAGGGAATATATACCTGCAATTAAGAAGGCCATACAATTGTAATATCGTCGTTCATGATGGTGACAATTTGTTATAGGTCTCTACAATAAATAGTTTCAATCTTTTTAGACATATGCTTCTCCTGTTCTAATAAAACCTAGACCAATCTTATTAGTTAGTGGAACAGATACATGAAGCCTTAGAGGAGGTCGAACAAAAGGGGGTGGAAACGCTTGGCTAACAGTAAAGTTTACGGCCAGATAATTGTAATGTCTTTCATGATGGTAGTGCTAAATAGTTTGATATTAATTTATGACTAGATAGGGGGTATGGGGGGGCGATAATACTCATGTATTATCGCCCAAACCTAAACCATAGACAAATATTGAAGCGTTATATTATTTCTTCTTGCGTGCGAATTTGTATGTCAATCCTATACCTAATACCTCTTTAAATTGAGTTCGAGGTCCTTGTCCAATAACCTGCCCACTCTCATCTTGAATATTAAACTTAATATCATCATCATAGATTAAGTGAGTGAATAAAGTAGCAGTAATATAATTATTGATTTTAAACGAAAGCAACGATTCCCAATTTACATCTATTTCCGACATAAAGTCCTCTAGATAATTGCTAAATAAATCCAATTGTGTTTGGAATGCAAGATTCTTCAAGAAGCTTTTATCCTTAAGAAACTCTACACGTAACTTAAGTCGGAGGTGAGTACCAAGTTCATATCGGACATTTTTACCTTCCAATGCAAACTTCTCAGGCATATATCTCGCAACCAAAGCATCATCTCGAACAATGGTTACTTTTGAATTAACAGGAGAATAATATAAACTAAAGCTGATATCTCGCAAATCAGATTTAGAATCGATAGGCTTATAATCAAGTCCAAGACCAAAGTTCAAGTAAGCAGGAGCTAAAAATCGAGAGACAGTGTTTGTATCAAGTCTTGTAAGCGTGAGAGTCGTCGAATCTGCTGTTAAGATTTCTTCTGTGACCTCCGTAGCTTCAATACCAATATCGAATTGCGTTTTAAAGTTTAAAAGTCCTGAAACGAATAGCTTGCCATTGTCGTTAATACTCAACCCATATTTAGAATTGAAATCTATTCGGTCTTCACTCTTAATTACAGGAAACCCTCTTTGCTTCAAGATTCCATATCCTAAATCGAGGGTATTTTCCCACTTACTCTTGTATACTTTCTCCTTAATTTCTTCACCGTTTCGGTTTGCATATAGATTAAGAAGTCCATCCACACTAATGGCAGAAATACCTCCTGCTTGCCAGTGGGTACTAAGTTGTGTTTGAGAGAACTTTAGTGTTGCTACACCTCCAACATCCCAGCTTTTTCCTTTGTTTTCTTGTGCCATTGTATAAGCAGCAACCAAGACCATTGCAAAAACAAGTAAAGTCTTTTTCATAAATTCAAGCTTTGTTTTAATAGGGAAAAAATGAATTAAATTGTGTTAATATTAAGCTCTCACAAACATATTTATCCTTTCTTCACTAGTTCAGACGGGGGCTTTGACGAGCAGGTCACAAAAAAGTTATATTTTTTTCACATTTTTTATGCCCCTTCCCAAAAGAGCTTCACATTCAATACAAAATCTACCCTAAACAGAACCGTTCATGTAGATTACAAAATGGGATAACCACACTTTTATACTTATCTATTCTGTTCTAAAGATTAATATTTCGTCCTAATATTTGAGATGAATCTATACGAACATAAAGCAGTACCTTTATTTAATTATGCATTCTCTAAAATCATTTCTTACAAGAATGCTAAGGATTTCGTATTTTCGCGAGAAGTTTGACAACAAACCCTCCATACAGAGGTAGATATCAACACAGAATATGCAACTATTAAATGGAATGTATACCAACTTCTCATATATGAAGAGGCGCTCACGAAGTACCTTTTTTACTTCCTTAGTGAGCATTTCATTTATCTTACTCTTTCTAGGCCTATTTGTCAGTTTTATTCTTTTTGGAAGCTCGTTCCTAAAGAACGCCTATCAATCCATCCCCATGCAAATAAATCTACATGATGGAATAGGAGAAGAAACCTTTCAAAAGTTTGAGACCAAGCTCAAAACCGCTCCCTTCACCAAAGAATACGCTTTTGTATCTAAAGACCAAGCAGCAGAAATCTTCACCAAACAAACAGGGGAAAACTTTCTTGAACTTACAGGTGGTATCAATCCTCTATTAGCCTCCATCAATATCATGCTCACAGATGCCTACTTAAATGCAGATAGCGTTATATCCTTGAAGGAACAGTTGGAAGCAGAAATCATCGTATCAGATGTACGATACCCCATGGAACGCCTGACCAAAGTAGCCAAAAATATTCGCGTTGTGAGTGGAGTTTCCTTCATCGTTTCTCTATTGGTCATCTTCTTGGCATTTTACCTGATTTTTAATACCATCAAGCTATCAATTTATGCCCAAAGATTAACTATCAGAAGCATGCAATTAATAGGAGCAACTAATACCTTTATTCGGAAGCCTTTCTTAATGACGGGTTTAGTACAAGGGGTGTTAGCGGGAGTAGTAGCAAGCAGTCTGCTCATTTTCACAATCAGAAGTATCCAGAATACCATCGAACAAGGCGGCAGTCTAGCTTCCTTCCAACAAGGATTTATTGGAATATTGATTGGAATTGTTTTATTTGGGGCGGCGTTAGGAGCAGGCGGGAGCTATTTCGCTGTGAATCGCTACCTCAATAAAAATATTGATGAACTTATGTAGAATTGAGGTGTATACCCATTGTTTTTACACATCTTTATTCTCTCATCTTCATAATCATAGAACATAATGGCGGCAAAGAAGAGCAAAAACTCTAACCAGAGAAAACCACAAATCAAGAACCGTAATACAACATCAAATAAGACAATTGTATCTACTTCCAAAACCGCTCCTCGCAAAAAAACAGCAAGAAGCAGACAGAAAGCACAAGCACAACAAAACCTTGAAATGCCTTTCAGCAAAATGAACTATATTTTGCTCGTTGCAGGTATACTCACAATTGGGCTAGGGTTCTTTCTGATGTCTTTGGAAGATTTTGTGGATGCGTCTCAATTCTCAATTGCGTTATATATCGCTCCTATAGTTGTTGTGGGAGGATTCGTAGAGATTATCTTCGCGATTATGTATACCCCCAAAGAGGGAGATGACAGAACAGAAAAAGCTGCAGTAGAAGAACAAGCAGTCCTTACGGAATAAGTATATAGCGAAAAATGGGTATACTAGAAGCCATTATCATTGGAATCATTCAAGGATTAACAGAATTCTTGCCTGTCAGTAGTAGTGGGCATATTGAATTGGCGAAGGCTATATTACATGCAGAGGAGCTAGGAATTGATTTTTCTGTATTGGTACATGTAGCCACAGCATTAAGTTCTGTCATTATATTTCGAGAAAAAATTGCCAGCATATTCTCAGGCCTCTTTGAATTCAAAGCCAATGAATCATGGAACTATAGCCTAAAACTCATCCTTTCTGCCATACCTGTTGTAATTATTGGGCTAGGATTTGAGGATCAAATCGATGCCTTCTTTCAAGGAAATCTTGTATTAGTAGGAGCCATGCTAATGGTTACCGCTGGTTTGCTTTTCCTAACCATCAAAGCCCCTGATGCAGAGGGGGAAGTAACTTGGGGCAAAGCCCTAATCATCGGATTGGCACAAGCAATTGCCGTGCTGCCAGGAATTTCCCGTTCGGGTTCAACCATCTCAACTGCCCTTCTCCTAGGGGTGAACCGCCAAAAAGCTGCCGAATTCTCCTTCATCATGGTACTCATCCCCATTTTCGGCAAAGCTCTTCTTGACATAAAAGATATCGTAACAGGAGAAGCCGTATGGAGCCTACCTGTTGATGCCAGTATCGCAGGATTCATCGCTGCCTTCATCACAGGCCTATTTGCATGTTACTTTATGCTACGCCTCGTGACACAAGGTCGTCTCCACTACTTTAGTATTTACTGTGCGATTATAGGCTTAATCGCGATTCTTGTTGGAATGGGCGTATTCTAGGAATCAACAATCTCTACTCCCCTACCCCACCGATTGAATGATGGTCCACAACTGTTGGATATAACGATCCATTGTGAAATGCGTTTGGATGCGCTCCGAAGCTTTACGCCCCAAATAGGTAGCCAACTCTGGGGAGCTTGCTATCCGAATCATATGCTGTGACATCTCTATATAATTTCCTTCCTCACACAACAAGCCTGTTTCTCCATGAATCACCACGTCAGGTATACCTGCATGCTTGGTTGAGATCACAGGTAATCCCGAACCACCTGCCTCAATAACCGTATTCGGTGTCCCTTCTGAATCCCCTGAGGGCGGCACAAGCGAATGTTGTACGAATGCTCGTGCAGTTGTCATATATGTGGCAACCTCCTCATGAGGAATTGCCCCAGGCAAATCTACTTGCTTATCAATCCCCAAAGCTTTCGCCAATACTTTGCTAGAACCCCATAGAGGCCCATCTCCCACCATCACAAGTTTCGCATATGGAATAATCTTCAAGACTTCTCGAAAGGCTAGTAAGGTCAAATGCGGGCTTTTCTTATCCACAAATCGACCTACTGCAAGAAAGATTGGGGGGTTCTGGCCTGCATCCGAATATTCAAATTGTGTGTTTACCCCATAAGGATTGTATACCACCTTATCCTCGGGAGCTCCTAAGGTCTTTAATTGCTCGCACATATGCTTAGAAACCCCAATGATTTTCTCAGCAACTCCAAACATCTCCTGATACCGTTCCTTATACTTGGCCAAGGTATCATGCATATAGGCATCATAACCATGAAAATGAACTACCAAAGGGAGATTAAGCCGCTGGCAAATATCCATCATCTCAACCCCCGTTTGCCCATATTCTGCCAGTACAGCACGAACTTGATGCTTACTCAGGTAAGAAGCAATAGCTTCTTTACGTTGGTTGCGCTCTTCTTTTCCCAATACCTGCGACTTCAACCGTCTGAATAATCGACTTCCAAGCGAGGCCGTCAAAAAACGTTGATCATTCCCATAATAAGAAGGCAAAAAGCCTCCATATAGGTAATGCACCTCCGTAGGGAGATTATCCACTTGTGCACGAATGAAGGTCTCGGAATATAAGCTTTTGGCAGGCGATGCAATCGCAATAGGAAAGGCCATGGTAGTTTACTTAGTCTGTTATTTGCCTGTAAAGGTACGCAAGACTCGTTGTTTTAGCATAGAAAGCTCATAACGAATTCTGCGAAACCCTCTTGGTTTTCGGTGGTCTTCTCCCACTAAGGTCGAATGGGAAGGTGGGAGTTTCATATCCCAAGGAATACGAATGCGTTGTTTCTGTCCATGGTTTGCATGTAAAGCTTTGAGATGCGCAAACCAAAGTTCAGATGTATAGTCAAATGACAATTCACGGATAATCTTCTGTTGGGCATTTCGAGAAATGCGGTCACAAAGGGTAGGGTCATTCCGCAATTCGCGAATCACCTTTACGAAATGATCCCCTCGATCATCTACCAATATACCCGTCTCATAGTCATCAATCAATTCGGGGATTCCACTTTCAATGCGCGAACACACAGGAATCATCCCACAGGCCATTGCTTCCATTAATGCAATCGGAATCCCTTCATAATCGGACAATAGCACAAAAGCATGATTGGACAACATCCGATTTTGAATCTCGGCACTGCTCACACGACCCATAAAATACACCTTGGCCGTATCTCCTGCATCCGCAATAATCGCCTTCACATCTTCTTCCTGCAATCCAGAACCAAATAAATAGGCCTCAACCCCCTCTACCTCTTTAGTCGCTCGGCAAAGTGCACGTGTCAAATCGGTAATTCGCTTCTGCTCATCTACAATACGTCCCACATAAATCAACTTGAGTGAAGTATGTGCGTCAGGTATTTGGATGCGTGCTTCAGGCACAGGCGTTCCATAGGGAATACGTACAATCTCTGTATGTTGAGGCGCGCGATTCGCCACCTGCTTTTCCAACAAACGCGACACACATACGATACTCGCCACACTAAAATCCCCTTGCCCGAATACAAACTCATCTTGCAAAGCACGATAAAAGGGGTCATCCGAATGGAGAATCCCCACTGTTGGAATTCCTGCTTCTCGCACCCACTTCCCCGCATAATAACCTGCAAGCGTTAGGTTTGGCACAAATACATCAGGTGGATCAGCCTGTAGACGCTCCAAGACAAAACGGCTTGTATCTTCGATAAAATACTCACGATCAATTACTTCTATCCCGATCCCCTTGCTCTTTAAAAACATCAGGGTCGAACACTCCTCGGGGGTTGTATCCTTAAATAAGATAAAGATAACCTTGCATTGTATCCCTTTTTCTTGGAGAATAGGGAGTATTCGTTGCAGCCAAGCGTTAGGGCCATTGATATAATTGGCTTTATCGTATGCGCAAAATGTAAGCTTCATCCTATTATTCGGCTATATACTTAAGGTGTATCGTAAATTTTCTGGTACATCTGTTCATACTGTTGGGCGATTTTATCCCAACTATATGTCAATGCTCGTTCGCGAGCCAATTTGCCTCTGCGTTTTCGTTCTCCTATATCATCTCTCAGCATCCGCAAAAAACCAATATATTCATCGACCTCACTGTCATCAGACAATAACGCTTCCTCTCCAGGCAGGTAGTATTTAACTGATTCTAAGCTATTTGAGACGATGGGCATCCCACAAGCAATCCCCTCAAGCAACACATTATTGGCTGTTGCATCAAACAAAGGGAGGAAAAGCACATCTGAAGATTGGTACAATTTCAATAAATCCGCATCACTAATTCCCTTATGCACAAACACATTTGAGGGCATCTCCGCAGGATTCAATTTTCGATTGACTAGATGAAACTCAATCCCCTTTTCCCCTTTCAATGCCTTCGCCACCTTAATAATCGTATCATAATCTCGCTGCCATTTCCCCACACTCACACATCGAATCACAGGCTCATAAGTTCGGACTTCCTCATTAGGTTTAAAATACTGAGTATCAATTCCATGTGGAATTAAGCTAATGCGATCCGAAGGGAAGAAAGATTCAAATAGGGGCAATTGACTAGGCCCCATTAAGGACACATGTTGAAGATCCTTTAGGATATCCGTCCGAATCCATTTCTCTAATATAGGAATAGGCTGATGAAAAGTAGCGACTGCCTTAGCAGGCGAACGAAGCCATGTATACTTCTTTACCCAACCAGGGAGGTAGCAGAAATTGGCTTCTCCATCCAGAAAATGCATCAAGTCGAATCCGCGGGTCTTCCATTTCCATAAGCCCGTCAGTTCAGCCCACATATCATTCAACTTATAGAGGTAGATTCCATTGTTGTGCGTCCAAGGATGTTGAGCCCGATGCACCAACCGCTTTTTCACATATGCAGGCATCCAAGCATATGGGAGGAAATTCTCTTCTCCCTCTGGAATAGCATGATCCTCCACCCGAAAACGTTTTGGGTCGATATACTTAATGTATTGATTAATACCCGAATGAGCAGCCCAATGCGGATAAAACCTCCTTAATAGATGAACTCGAATCATGCCATTTGCGCCCTCTCTACGAAAATAACTTCCGATACACCTTCCCCGCCAATGAACGAATAGGGTTCTGTGGAGCTTTAGGAGCAGGCTTCTTCTTCGCCTCAGGCTTATAGTCCATACAATACGGCTGATGAATCCATGGAATGCCATTCGCCACAGGCTCGTCCGTATTACGTTTGAAGATAGCCGTCTTTCCCATATCCGTAAACAAATCCCAACGACTCTTCTCTGCAATCAAGAAGTCCTTCAATATTTTGCCCGTAATTAACTGAGTATCATCTACTAGCACAAAGCCTCCCTTCTTCACTCGATCTGCCGTATAATACCAATCAATAAAAGGAGCAGGAAAGGCATGATCTCCATCAATCAACACCAAATCCAATGGGCTATCCCCCAATTTATAAATCACATCTTGTGAAATTTGTGGAATAAAATTCACATGGCTTAGGTCAATTCCCTTTTCAGCACACCATTGCTGAATCAGCTTGTGCTCTTGCGGAAAAGGAGAAATCACCGTATGCGATTTGCTTTTCATTGCCAAAACAATCGTCGAATACCCACAACCCGTCTCAAGGCTTGCACCATTCTCTGGAGCATGTTCAGCAATCCAGTTGAGGATATTCCCCATAATTGAATAATCTGCAGACCCAGCGGCCTCTCTCCCATGAAACATGGGGCGTTCTGTCAATAAGGTTTGTACAATTGATCTTGTGTCAGACATTTTCCCTACGCTCGTTTTATTCATCTCATAAAAAAACGTGCGAAAGAACGCAATAAATACAACTAAATCCAAACAGAGTCCAAGGCCAGCATCTCGCGAAATCCCCAAATGAAATCACGATAGCAAGCAATAGGGTTCCGCAAAAGGGCAAACGTCTATTTTTGTAGACGGAAAATCCCATATCCGTTAACGTATTTGTCTCCAGACGCGCGTCTCCCCACTACGCCGCGAACGTATTCGTGTTCAGACGCGCGTCTGAAGCCATATCCGCCTGTGATGTTGACCTAATCCGTGGCGACTCCCCACTACGCCGCGAACGTATTCGTGTTCGGACGCGCGTCTGAACACGAATACGTTAACGGATATGACTCCAGACGCGTGTCCGAAGCCATATCCGCCTGTGATGTTGACCAATCTTTTGGACACTACCCCCGAATACGTTAGCGGATATGGCTCCAGACGCGCGTTTTGCCACTACATCACCGCTGATGTTGTAGGGAGACGCCCGTCGGAACACGAATACGTTGGCGGCGTTGTAGGGAGCCATAGGGAATCCCCCCTACATCACCACTGAAGTTGTACCCAGACGAACGTTTCTATACACCTCCGTTGCCAGCGTTGATGCCTGATGGGCGTTTTGCCTATCCTCCGCCTCTGTATATCCTCGCCTCCCCCTATGCATCCAACATTTCCACAAGTAAGCCTTTACGAGCCTTCCGATATACACTCCACAAGAACCCTCCATCAACTTGTATCACTAAACAAATTATAGTAATTTACAATCAGAACGTACCAACTGTTGAACTTTCTCTACTTCTAATATTTATGAAACCCATTACGAAAGTCCTACTATTCTTATTATTAGTAGGGTCTTGGATGGAAACACTATCGGCAGCCGATTCCGTACATGTCGATCATACATTCACAAAATACAGCCCTGCTACCGAGCTGAGTTATTTCCATCCTGATCGTACTGACTTTCCTGACAATCAGGTAATTCAACAAGCTTTTACAACTTGTACCCGCCAATATCCCTCTTTTGGATTAAAGAATGGGTTATATTGGTTTAAAGTTACGCTACACTCTTCCGATTCCCTCCCTATTCCCTTGGTACTTGGCATAAAAACCGCACGAATCACCTCCATAAGCCTATTTGAACAAAAACAAGATCAATTACACCTAATAGAAGCCCGAAATTGGGGAGATTTAGGCTTAGAACAATACGCATTCCACCAACAACAGCAAAAGGGAAGCAAGACCTATTACTTCAAAGTACTATTCGAAAGAGAAAGCTCCTTCCCCTTAACCCTCTATCATCAAAGAACCTTTCTTTCAAAAGAGCAATTTGCCCTCCTTAAAATGGGTGTATACTATATGCTCTGTATCCTCTTTATCATCATCAGCCTTGTATTTTACTTTAAACTGAAAGTATACTATAGCCTTTTTTACACTTTTGTCTTAATAAGTTTGATGTTGTGTACCGCTATATACGACTCTCTACATGTCTATTTTCTTCAGAATGCCTTCCTGATATCTCACTACGATATCGCCGCTCGCATCATGCTCACTCTTTCGTTCATTCTGTTCCTACGATCTGTCATGGTTCAGACCGAAGAAATTGATTCATTGCCTCGTACTGTCCCAATTTTATTGATTATATCTATTGGCCTATATCTCCTCTTTGCCTACAATGGCCAATTTATCTACTACTCTCTTGCAGATATAGCTGCCCTAACACTCCTCAGTGTCTTAATCGCAAAAGGCTATGCCCTAAGTCGCCGCCATCATTACATCTTCCCCATAGTCGTTGGTTCGGTCATTTTGCTAGGAGGAACCACAATTAGCCTACTTGCCCACGAATGGGGTTATATAGACATGGAACGCATGCACAACTTCAACCGATTTTTTTCTGTCATAGAAATGTTCTGCATGAACTATAGCATTATCCTCCACATTATACACATCCAGTCGGAAAATGCACAGATGAAAAGTGCCATCAAAGACTTTGTTGAGAAGCTACAAAAGAAGCCCAAAGAGATTATCAAAGAGGTGAAAGTCGTGAAGAAAGTAGAGATTATCAAGGAAGTCGAGGTAATTAAGGAGGTAGAAATCGTCAAAGAAGTAGAAAAAAAGCCCACCCCTGATGAAAAAAACAAGGCTTTAGGCCTAAATGCCTTATCTCCTAGAGAAATGGAGGTTGTAGACCTAATCGTAAAAGGCATGTCCAATACACAAATAGCTGATAATCTATTTATTAGCACCAATACGGTCAAATACCACACCCGAAATATCTACGAAAAACTCAATGTAAAGAATCGTACGCAAGTCGCCTCACACTTCAAATAAGTCCTTATTTTTTTCAAAACTACCCATATGGGTGGGTGGTATAGGGATACTTTCTTCTATCTATGCAATCAAATATCATGATTGTCTAAAAGAAATTATCTCATGAAAGTATTTACCATTATTACACAATCGCTATTTATTGCTTACCTACTTTTCTTGCTCGCATTGGTAAGCATACCCCTCTCCGTATTGGCACAGACAAATACAAGTCTTGCCACAGCTACCTTAGTGGATAACTTCCCCTATGTGGAAACCAATGTGAATACCACGAATGGAGGAAGCAACCTAGGCATGCAAGGAGGCTGTGTGGCTGCATGCTGCTCAACCCTTGTCTACAAAGTCATTACTCCTTCTCCAGGAACTCTTCGTGTAGAAATGGATCCTTTTGTGCCGCTCGCAGGTAGCATCCTTCTATATGAACCTAATGTACCAAATCCAACAACGAATGCAGATGTAACCCATAGCCCAGCTCCAGGAAACTTTTGTGGATTTAGAGATACCCTACAGTTTTACAATGTCCTTACAGGAGAATATTATATCTATATCTTTAACCATAACAGCCAAACAGGTCAAGGAACGATAAACACTTTAACCTTTACTTTCACCCCCGATCCCAACGTAAGTGCATTAAATCCCGTTATTTGCGACACAACTGCCTATATCTCTCCCGCAGGAAATGTCTTAACAACTTCAGGCAATTATGTGGATACCTTAACGGGGGCAACAGTAAATGGAAGTGATAGCCTCATTTACATCAACCTAACCATTGGCCATACAGTATATCCCCAAGACAGTATCCAAGATGAAACCCTCAACTCTACAGATACCCTCCGCCATACCGCAACAACAAACCTCATATCAACTGCTACTTTTACTCAGGCAGACGACGATTGGATTGAGGTCAATGGAGCAGTGCCGTCCATGGCAGGAACCAATCGATCTATCTTTACATGGATGCGAAAGTCCACTCAAGTATCAGGAAGTTCTCAAACACTATTGGCTCTCAACACCTCTTCTGGGGGCAATGTTTCGCTTTTTCAAGTCCGAACCAATGAGGAATTAGGAATATATGATGGCTCCAACGCACACTCTTCAGGACAAGTTGTAACGGATGGCCTTTGGCATCATGTAGGGTATACCTATGATGAAACGACTGATTCAACACTCGTATATGTAGATGGAGTCATTGTGGATCGATTCCGAAACTCCCAAACAGTATCAGCTACCAATCAATTGTCTATTGGTCAAGAGTTTGATTCTGGTAATTCCCGAGGCAATTTCTATGATGGAGAAATGACAGAGGTATCTATCTGGAATGAAGTCCTAACAGAAGCTGAAGTTGCCCTACTCATGGAATCAGCCATTACGCCTTCTCACCCCAAATACGCAAACCTACAGGCCTACTATCCCATGAACCTTACCTGTGATGGAAGTATTGACTCTGTATATGACCATAGCGGACACAACAGAACAGGTTTTGCATCTGCTAGCGATATCCAAAATGCTGATTCTTTGGTTCAACTAGAGGGGTTTGATGCGAGCAGTCATTTCGATATCGAGTGGAGCCAGTCTCCTTCTCAAGAATGGAACTTCTCGGCTACTACCGTCTCTACTTCTAATCCTCTCAATCTAACGACTTTCTCAGAGGGAACATACAATATGAAATTGTCTAGAGACTTCTTTAGCATCACTGATTCATGGAACCTAACGGTCAATGTTCTCCCCATTGAACTCAGTTCTTTCGAAGGGTATATCGTTGAGCAAGGCGTAAAGCTTCTCTGGGAAACGGCTTCGGAACAAAACAATGCAGCATTTACCATTGAAAGAGGACAAAGTGATGCAGGACACATCAATTGGGAAAGCATTGGAACCGTAGAAGGTGCAGGAACGACAACTGAAGCACAACAATACGACTTCCTCGATACAAATCCTCTCAGCGGCGAATCCTTCTATCGACTCAAGCAAACTGACTTCAATGGCAGCTTCACCTATAGCGACCGCATCCAAGTATTCACCGAACAAGCCTTCAAGAAAATTGGCGAATTCTACCCTAACCCCACTGAAACAGGCCTAGTACAAATTATCTACCCTAACCCAACTAGCCAAGACCTCAGAATATCCGTCAAAGTATTCGACCTAGAAGGCAAATTGCATCATGAGCAAATCCAGCATCTATCTCAAGGCGAAAGAACCCTATCCCTAGATTTATCCGAACTCAAAACAGGTATGTACCTAGTCAAATTAACAGATAGAAGCCAAACGAACCATCGGAAATTGATCATCCGATAAACCATTGGCCAAGGTCTCCATATGAGAGGCCTTGGCCAATCCTTTATATCCTACTTACAATAGGGCATCGTTCCATACATATGTTTTATTGCTCCTACAATTTTGCTTACTTGCATACGCTCATACATCTGGCAGCGAATCGAATATGCAAATTGACTCCTCTATTGTATCCAAGCTCCATCCTGATATCACTGTTAGTGACTCAGCAGGCCTTAGTGGGAAGCACTTCCCCGACTATATGATTATTGGCCCCCAACGAACAGGAACGACTTGGCTAAGTGAATGTTTACGGCTACACCCGCAAGTATTGGTCTCTCGCCCCAAGGAGGTACACTACTTCAATCTCCTCCGAATGCCTAAGCACCCAGAATATAATTCAACTGATTTTAATTGGTACCTAAAGCATTTTGAGGAAAGCTTGCACCGTACCCGCATCAAGCGTTGGGAGATGTTTAAGGCCTATTGGGAGTGGTATCAACCCAAGGTGAGAGGAGAAGCCACCGCTAGCTATGCAGCCTTGTCTGATGATGGGATTCAAAGCATACTCAAGATTAATCCTGATATCAAAATCATCATGGGGATTCGCAATCCCATAGAGCGAGCTTGGTCACATGCCAAAAAGGACTTGGCACGCAATCAAAAGCGCAAATGGCAAGATGTGTCAGAAACAGACTTCTTAACCTTCTTTCGCGATCCCTACCAACTTCAATGCGGTCACTATAGCCAATTGATAGAACGATGGAAATCCCACCTATCCCCCAATCAATTTAAGCTCATCCAATTCGAAGAGATTGCTCAACACCCTCATGAATTGTTAATGGAGATTTATGCTTTCCTTGGCGTCAAAGCCAAACGAAAGTATACCCAACATCCTATCGTCACCAAACGGGTCAATCCCACCTCTTCCGCAGGGGTTCCGCCTGTCTATGAGCAAGCATTGCGAAGCTTATTTCAAGACGAGATAGATCGCCTTGCGTCTCAATATAATATTCATTTCTAGTCAATACGCCTGCTTTATTTCCCGCGTTCTATTGCCTCTAGTAAGGGTCGTAAAGTTTGCTCATTATAAGACTCAACAAAAGTCAAGGCGCCATCTGAGAGTTGTTTCGCTTTAATTGGACTTTGCAAAATACTAATTACCATTTCCGAAAAGGCAGTAGGATTTTTGGCCAATAAATACGCAATCCCTGCAATCTCCTCTATCCCTGATGCCCCTTCAGGCGAAGTAACCAACGGACAAGCTGTCGCGAGTGCCTCAATCGTCTTAATCTTTAGCCCCGTCCCATACTCCACAGGATTCACCACCACACTCGCCGAATCATAATGCGGCTCCAATCGATCTACCTCTCCTACCAATACTACTCCTTCAATCTCTTCTTCAATCTTATTGGCGCATCTCCCCACAATATGAAGTTCCGCCTCAGGAATAACTGCTCGAACGCGCGGTAACACATTCGCAATAAACTTCTGAATCCCCTCTACATTAATCGGATTCTGCGAACCCACAAATAAAATACGATTAGGCACAGGCTTCCGATTGCTTTCAACCGTCGAGACATGCCCCACAACAAGGGTAGGTTTGCCCGAAAGCTCATGAAAGAACTCAGCTTCATGCTTTTGGATAGCCAATACCGTATCTGCCCGTTTCACTCCTATACGCTCTTGCCTTTCTGTCGTATAGAACCATGTAGGCTTCTTGCCTTGCTTGACATATAGAGCATGCCGATTCGTGAAGATGTCATGTGTATCAAGAATTTTCAGCACATCCGCTCCAAACGCCTCTAAAGACTTCGAAATGAATACATATTCTACCATCACAACATCAAACTTCATCTTTTCATGCAATTGGGCAAGAAAAGCATTCACACTCTCAGGAAACCATTCATCTATTGTATAGGGAAGGTAATAGTCCTTTGGGATAAATCGCCCCAATCGACTGCGTTTAATACGGTTGTATAGCCGTCTTCGTAAAGGAGGAGCAGGCCTTTCATAAGGAATCGAATAGTACGCGTCCCAAGCGTGAATCATGCCCTCAGCATCCGCGCCTCGCTCTTGGCTAATATAAGCGAAGTGTATTTCGTGCCCTGCCTGTTTAAGGTTATGCAACAACCCGAATATACGCATTCGGTTTCCAGCGTTCTGTGGATGACTAGGAGTGGGGGATATAACCAATATTCGACTCATTCCCTATTTTGTTAGACTAATCTTGTAGCAATTTACGACCTAGTTTTCTTATATAATACTTCCAATTCTTTTTTGGGGGTGGAGGGGGCGGAGGCGAAACCGTTTTTCGTTTGTATCCAAGGTATTGCATCTCTCTTTCCAAATACTCTTCAACCCAAATAGCTTGCTCTTCAGATATGCGTTCCTTCCATACCTCATTTCGATTCCCCAAACGCTGATGCTTTGTATCTTCCTTCCAAGGCTCAAAGCTAGTTGTAAAAAGCTGGTTATCTGTTAATTGCTTGCTAGAAAATTGTATTAAATCTAAGGATTGACAAATCCGATTTAACCAATAGGCTTCATTCGCAATCAATTCTTCGTATTTAATTTGGCAATAGGAATGGTATCCCCCTTCTGCCATTGCCAAGAATACATTTCTTCGCCAAATATTCGCCGAAGTCTCCATTCTCAGATGACTGGGATGCCACTCTTCTGGATATTTCTGTGCCAATGCATACATAGAGCTAATGGCATTCAAAGGATGACGAACGATATGAATAAACTGAGCATCAGGATAATAAGTGGCAATAGTTGAGATATACATACCATGATAAGGGGTTTTCTCAATGACAAGTTCTCCCTCTCTAAGGTTGGGGATATTGGCTGATACTATCTCTTCAAATAATGTACGAGCCGTCATCTCTTGGTAATTAGGCCGCTCTAATTGCTTCAATCCTAAGATTTCAGTAACCTCCTTAAATTCGCCAATGCTCACAATATGCTCTGGCTTTTGCAACTGAGGCAACTTCTCTATAACAATAGAGAAGTAATGCGTCTCAGCCAAGGAACGAAACCCAAACATTTCGACCATTCGCTTTTGCAAGTATGTTGTTCCCGAACGAGGACATCCTACAATAAATACCAACTTCATAGCATATCTAGATTATTGCTCTATATCTCTGACCATTTATGAATTCGCCATTTAACCTTCTCCCATAGGGTTAGCTTGCGTGGGACTTTAAGTTGATTATCAGTTTTTTGTGTTTTGGGATTTCGAATACGCTCAAGATACTCATACGCCCAACCTGGATCATCAGGCGAAAATGCACCATAGGTTTCTTCTAGGGTTTCCAAGATTTCCTTAGCCAATCCTTCGTTATGCTTTCGGTAATCATCGTACTTATTGGTGTTCCATCTACGATCATCCCCTATATGAAAAGTAAGATGTACATTCTCTAATAATACAAAAGCATTCGACTTCTTAAGCAAATTCGCAATCATCACAAGCCCAATCGCCGTGGCTCCAATGCATATCTCTTTCAACAACATGCTTGGAACAAGCTCTCTCCGAAATACAAAGCAATCATACCCTGGATGCTTCTTTCCAACCTCTGCATACATACACATGATATCTTCAACACGTGAATATGTTTGAGAGATTGTTCGACGATTGATGACCAAAGCATCACATCCCTGTTCTATAAAAGCGGCAACACTTGTATAGAAATGGGGCAGAAGAGCAATATCAACATTCGTATAGATTAAATAATCAGCATTCGAATGCTGGTATCCCTTCAAAAGGATATCTTGTATCAAAGGAAGTTTACGAGGGATATTAAACGTCTGAATATCTTTTACAGACCGCTCCAATAAGGGGAGTTTTTTGATAAACGTAGGAACAAGTACCGAATCTTCCGCATAATGCGTTGCCATCAGCTCAACATCTATATGCTGCGTTTTTGCAAAAGCCTTTGCCCTACGCATACTCTCAAATGTTATAGGTTGAGCAATGTGTAAGTCCGAGGACTTGGGTACTAAAACAGGATTGATAATATGAGAGAAAGTGGGCATTCGATGATAATTCTTATTCTAACATAGAAGCATAACTTGTCTCTGCTAAGCATGCTTTCACTTCTTCGTAATTGACTATCAGCTTATTCATAGGCTCAACATTCATCTTCCGCATTTCGGAGAACAAAGGAACGCTTAGTTCTACTCCCAAAAAGCTCAAGATTTCTCCTATAATCGCTTCTTTATTATTCCCTACAATATCCTCATAACAAGTTGAGTATACATCCAATTCATTAGACAAGTCTTCTAATTGTTTATACTCCTCCTCTATCTTCTGTAAATCTCCAATCAGCGTATCAATAGACAAGGATACAGGGCAAGGCTTATATGCTTTATCCCCATGTAGATTCCATTGATCCGTCGCTTTTGCAATTTGATTGGATAACAATTTTTTGAGAAGGTTTTTGCGGGTGAGCTTAATGCATTTCACCTTGTGATTCCCTAGATAGGCAATCAATCCCTCATATCGTATTGCATGCGTCCCCATCACCTTAAAGCCCGTAGATAAATCATTGTCCTGATAAAAGAAATTATCTAGGTATGACCAAAGAGAACGTTTCTTTGACAATTTATATAAAACTCGGTGCCGCAAGTTCTTAGACAAATATGTATAATAAGAATGTCTTACTTTATACATATTAGGTTGTGTCTCCACTTCTTTAAGGGTTTCTCCTATACATAAGATTTTGGGATGGCTATTGAGTAAAGACACCAAATAGGAAGAACCTGTACGCTGAGATGCAAGGATGATAAATCGACTTGCCATAACAAAAAGATTTATAGGCGTCTACTTCCACAGACGTTTCACAAATATAGAAAGCCTTTGCATCAGAGAGGGATTCGAATCCCCCATAGACTCATGCGATTCTTTTGCTGGACGTAAATCTATTTGAGCCAAACGATTCGCTAATTTTTGAGAATGCACGAAGAAATGGCTTTTCCCTTGCACCCGCGCTAAGCTATAGCCCATTGCTTCCACCTGTGTCAAAAGCTTCGCATCATATTGCTCCTGCCCATTCGCCAACCATACAACCTCTATCTTAGACTCAAACTGTTGTAAAAGAGGAATAATCGAGTTGAAACGCTCTGCACCTCCTAGGTACAGTAGATTCGGCACATACGCAACTGATTTTTGTTGGGCTTCTCCTGCCGTTTTCCATTGCATACCTTTCCATCCCAAGCGACTAAATGCCAACATTGCCTTGCTATTAGCCTCATTTATAGCGAGATACTTCCCATCTTTCCGATAAGTAAAGTAATGCAATAAGAGAAGGTCTTCCTCATTCGCACAGGTATATTGCGTTTGAGCCTTAATTTCATCATATAATAAATACCCATTGTCTTTTAGCCAATTGCCCGCAATCGACTCTATTTGGGCAATTTGATGAGGGCGTAACGCATACAACCACTGATAAAATGCTCCTGATTGAATATGATTGTAATGCAGTAAGGTTTTCTTGTCATATATACCCTCCCCTTTTTCTTTGGCCATTTGTTCAATTCGAGACTTCTGCTTATCAATGGTAAGCCCCTCTCCTATTGCTCGAATTCTATCTTCCGACAACTTTATCTTCAAAAAAGAAGCAATCCGTAAGGTCTCTTCAACTACCTGTGGTTTCGCTTCTTCATATCGAGAAATTAATAGAGGTTTTTGCCCAATCCATGCCGTAAAATCCTCTACGTATTCTTGAATGAAGTTCCATTTGAGAATCGTTTCAAAGGGCTCACTTTTTTGATTCATCAAGGACACACAAACATCTCGAATATCCCGATAAATATAGATGCCGCAAGCATTTCCTTGCTCAAATTGCTTCTGTACAAATGGAGTCAATTTATGGGTCTTAAAGATAGAATGAGTTCCTTTTTTCTCTCTATCAATAAGTAAGTCATGATCTTTTGGGGGTAGATATTCGACTACCTCTCCCATATTTGCCTCAGTAAGGAGTTGGCAAGTGATATTGTATTGAAGGGTAGAACCAGAGCGCATTGCGCCACAGCAGAATATCCACATATTCTTTTTCTTATGTATAAAGCAGTTGGAGGCTTTACATTTTCAAGTGAATCGCCAAACGATGGAACTGTTTCAAGCGACTAGGAGTGAAGAATTCCTCCAAGAAACGTGCATCTTCAGGAGCCAAACGCTGTCGCCATTTTTGATTTTGAGTAGCAGAAATCTGCTCCCGCTCAATCTCTGCGAGAAGTGCCTCCTTGTCTAGCCCTAAGAAGTATGCAACCTCCAATATCTTCTCTACAGGTCTTTGACAAAAGGTCTCATAATTGATGATAAGGTAGCGGCTGGGCTCAATAGCACCCAATTGAGCAGAAATATAGGTCAACTGTTCTTCACATATAATAGCCAATTGTTTAAGGGTATCTGCAAAATCTCTTCGATAGGAAGAGAAGGTAGATGCCCGTGGGTCCCTCAACATCACCAACAACTTCATCTCAGGGTACATCTCCATTAATCCAACCAAATCAGGGCGATGTCTATCCCCCAATAAAAAAGGAGCAGACCGCTTATACACATAGTGCTCTCGATCTTCATTCAATGGCAATGCAGCAAACTCATGTATAATCCGATGGAGATCTTTTTTGGCTTGCAAGAAACCTCCTACGGTACCACGTCTGTCCCACAATGTCTGTGTCACATCATTAAACTTCTTTGTATAGGTACGAGCGACTCTATCATCTTGAGGAATAGAGTTGTGATTTCCCCCAATGGCAATAGAACGGGGAATATTACCCAATATACGAGTCATCATAGTCGTACCAGAACCAGACGCCCCTACAATAAAGGTAAACTTACTTCCTTGTGGTAATTGGTATGTTTCGTTCATTTGCAATATCTTTTATTCCTCATCTATAGAGATTCTCGCTGAAGCGTAGCAGTATGCCATTCCAATACAGGAGAGATAATACCTGGTCGTTGGGTAGTTAAATGAGTAGTGTTGGGCAATTCGAATATGACACGGAAAGAGATAAGATAATCTTTCTCCAATAGTATCTTCTTCCGATGAATGCTTATTCTTGGAGTAATGTAGTATATATTCGTATTGAGGACTTTACGCGGAATCTTTGCCGTTAATTTATAACGACCTGGTTTCATGGTAACCCCTTCATCTACAAGATTGTCTGTATCTGTACACATCGTACGGAATAGCATCCCATAAGAAAGCGTTTTCACATCGAAGCCTATCTTCAAATCTTTCATTTCTTCTCTCAATACAACTTCCATCTCTACAAATACCTCTTCTCGACTAAAAAACTCTCCTCTCGTTGTATGTGTTGAGTCTTTTATTCGAATATATTCGAGATAAAGTGAAGCATCCTTCTCCTCCTCTGGTGCTCTCCATTCGCATCTATCTGATTCTCCAGAATCCCCTGTAAGCAGATACTTTCCTACAACTTGACCCGTTAGCCCCTCAAATGTCTTAACTCCTTGTTCGAGCAATATCGCTCTATGACATAGCGCATTCACTGCTGCCATATTGTGGCTGACAAATAGAACCGTTCGCCCCCCTTGATTGGAAATATTGTGCATTTTCCCGAGGCATTTCTTCTGAAATTCAGCATCTCCTACCGCCAATACCTCATCAATTATCATGATTTCAGGGTCAAGGTGAGCCGCTACCGCAAAGGCAAGTCGAACATACATTCCACTAGAATAGCGCTTCACAGGGGTATCAATAAATTTACTAATCCCTGAGAACCCAACAATCTCATCAAATTTTGCCCGAATCTCAGCCCGTTTCATCCCCAGAATAGAGCCATTCATGAAAATATTTTCACGTCCTGTAAGCTCAGGGTGGAAACCCGTCCCCACTTCCAATAATGAAGCAACACGTCCTTTAATAGTAATCCGCCCTTCAGTAGGTTCTGTAATTCGGGAAAGGATTTTGAGCAATGTACTTTTTCCTGCCCCATTTTTCCCCACTAGCCCCATCACTTCTCCTTGCTTCACATCAAAAGAAACATCTTTTAATGCCCAAATCTCATTGGACTTTTCCTGCACTACTTGTTTCTTTTGGAAGAAACTCCGTACATAATTAGAAACAGCCTCACGGAAGTCATCAACATCTCCCGTCAGGCCAATTTTATATTGTTTGGATATATTGTCTACCTTGATAATCGAATCAGCCATACTTCCTATAAAGTTCAGTATCTACACTATTAATCAAAATATATACTATAATAAGTCGGCCATTTTTCGCTCAACTCGATTAAAAGCCCAAACGCTACTAATCATTAAGAACAGGGTCACGACCATAGAGATTCCTACATATTGAGAAGGGAAATCTGCCCCTACTGTTGCCCATCTAAACAAATCAATTAAGCCCGCCATTGGATTTATATAATATAGAGGCAGATAGGCTTCAGGAACCATACTAGATGGATATACAATAGGAGAAACATAGTAGCCTAGTTTCACAAAAATAGGAGAAATTTGGAGGAGATCTCGAAAACGAATCGCCATTGCACTTAACCAAACTCCTATAGAAGTACCTATCAGAATGACCCAAATGGTTAGAGGGATAATAAATATTAACTTCCAAGTAAAGGGAGCCCCATAAATAGGAAGCATAATAAATAAAAAGAGTAAGGTAATGAGGTAATCGACAAACGAAACCCCAACCTTCGCAATAGGGACAATCAAACGGGGGAAGTATACTTTTTTAATAATTGCTTGTGAGCCAATCAAAGAAGAGCCTGCCATTCCTAGCATAGCAGCAAAATAAGACCACCCTACCATACCCGAAAGGGCAAAGATGGGATATGGGATTGATCCTGTCTTCACATTTACCACTCGACCAAAGATGATACTAATGACAAATAAGGTTAAAACAGGCTTCAAAAATCCCCAAAATAACCCTAATACAGTTTGCGCATACTTTGCGCGAAAGTCTCTATAAGTGAGCAGGTATAATAATTCGCGATAATTATATAGTTCTTTGAGATTAAGAAACTTTGTCTTTTTATTCGCTTCTATTATGGTGGGATTCATGTAGTCAGCTATCGGATTATTACGGCCTGTAAAGGTATACTGTTTTAATTAAAATCAAAAGATTGTAAAGAAGATGGCGGTCTAAAAAACTCCAAAATCCATTTATTCACCTCATTTGGCTGTTCATGAACAATCCAATGAGACCCCGTTGCACTTAATTGGAGTTTACCATTTGTGCACATATTTACACTCTTCTGGGCAAGCTCTGGCTTCAAAAACTTATCCTGCATACCCCATATTAACAAAAGCGATACCCTAGCCTTTTTGCCAGACAACAAGGTCTTATTAGCATAGCGCATCCCTCTATACCAATTTATCATTGATGTTAATGCCCCTTCTTTACTCCAAGCCTCCTTATAAGGTTCAAAAAAAGCATCATCGAATGTTCCTGAAGCAGATGATTCTTTCATAGAATTGCTCAATGCTCTATAATTCCCCAACCTTAAAAGTCCTTCTGGTAACCATGGCAATTGAAAAATCAACATATACCAGCTTTTCAAGCGTTGTTGCCAACTTGATTTTACAGTTCGATAAAAAACCTGTGGATGGGGAGCATTTATGATGACCATTTTTTTAATCAGACGAGGATATAATATAGCCAAATACCAACCAACCATTCCTCCCCAATCATGCCCAACCACATGAATCTTCTTATAATTCATTTGTTCAGCAAGGTCATGAATATCCTTTGCCAGTTCCTCTCCTGTATATGCTTTAATACCTTTAGGTTTATCACTCAAGTTATATCCGCGTTGGTCTACCGCAATGACACGAAACCCTCTCCCTGCAAAGAACCGCATCTGACTTTCCCACATACCTGAATATTCAGGAAACCCATGAAGAAAAAAGATTGCGTTTCCTCTTCTCGGTCCTGCTTCAATCACATGGAGACTCACCCCATTCACTTCATAATAATTCTCAAAGTACTTCATCCGTATTATTAGAATAGAAAATTCTGACGAAGATACATAGCATTATAAGGCAATACAAATAGGATACAAGGATAGCTTACATGAGTTCGTTAAAAGCTCAAAATCAATTATCTATCCATGACAATTATATGATACCAATTTCTTAACAAAGCTTAATACTACACAACCGCTAAAGAAAATAAACATAGCAAAGCCCAAATTCCCTTTGTTCAATTTGCCCAAAACCTCTCCCAATATCCCGCCTACCATTGAAGGTATCCTGCCTACCATTAGAGGTACCCCGCCTACCATTAGAGGTAACCCGCCTACCATTAGAGGTAACCCGCCTACCTTTAGAGGTATCCTGCCTACCATTAGAGGTATCCCGCCTACCATTGAAGGTATCCCGCCTACCATTAGAGGTAACCCGCCTACCATTAAAGGTATCCTGCCTACCATTAGAGGTAACCCGCCTACCATTAAAGGTATCCTGCCTACCATTAGAGGTAACCCGCCTACCATTAGAGGTAACCCGCCTACCATTAGAGGTAACCCGCCTACCATTAGAGGTAACCCACCTACCATTAGAGGTATCCTGCCTACCATTGAAGGTATCCCGCCTACCATTGAAGGTATCCCGCCTACCATTGAAGGTATCCCGCCTACCATCAAAGATATCCTGCTTACCTTTAGAGGTATCCTGCTTACCGTAGAAGGTACCCTACCTACCTCCTAATACTAATACATTCTTAGAACACATAAGAAAACAATGCACTAAGTCATATAAGCAAAACCCCAGTAGTGCCCTGATTATCAGTGTATGAAAGTTACAATCCAGCGACTCCGTCTATCAATGGTTCATAACTCCCATTTATCCTCTCAAAACGTAACGCTAATTTCTTTTACCGAGGATAAGCATTAATCCCCCTCACAATAAAAAAATGCCACCCTAAAAAGGATGGCATTCCTATATTTTGTCAATCTAAAGTACTTGCTTACTCAGCAAATTACTTAGTAATCAACATGATTTTACTGCTTACGCTCTTACCATCAATCATTAAGCTATATGTATAGCTTCCAGAAGGAAGAGTACCAGCTTCCATTGTAACTTTACCATGTCCTTGACCACTAACTTCGAAAGTCTTAACAGCTGCACCAGTTGCCATTTCAAATACAACGATTTGAGCAGAAGTATTCTCCTTCAAGAAGTAAGGAATCTCAGTAGTATTGTTGAATGGATTTGGACGGTTTTGATACAACATCGTTCCTTCAACACTTACGTTATCTGCAGTGTTCTTCTCAACCAAACCAGCATCAACTAACAATTGCTTGATTTCAGAAAGCTCTTGTGCTTGAGCATCAATGATTTCTTGTTGCTCTTGGATAGCTTGAGTAAGCACAGGAATAAGTTGTGTATAGTTCAATGCCTTATACTCAGCAGACTCACGTGCTACAGGGCGTAGATGTCCTTCTTCGTCACGAGTAAACTCAGTACTAGGAGTTTGGAACGCCTTAGTTGAACCTGGCATAATGTCTTCTACCTCTTGTGCAATAAATCCATACTGCATACGGTTCTCGTTCATATCAATATGAGGATTACTTTGGTAGTTATAAGTAACAGGACGAAGCTCCTTAACAAGTGCTAAACCATTCTTAACTTCTTCAACATTTGTTTTCAAACGAGCATCAGAAAGTTCAAACAAAGAACCTGTAGTTCCAATATCTCCCGCAAAGAATCCACCCCAATCCAAAACAACATCTAAGCAACGACCATATACACCTGCACTTGGTCCACCTATTGAATCACCTACACCAAAGACTCCAGCATTAAGAGAATCTCCAAAAGCCGCATATCCAAATACACCAAGAGCTTGTTGTCCTCCTTGTGCATCTCCTTCTACACCTGATCCAATGATAGCAGAACCCGCAGGAACAACAGTAGTTGTACCATATACACCAACACGTGCAGAAGAATCCATAGCAGTAGAGTCAGCAAACATTTCTCCAATCATTGAGAAACCTTCATCATTCAATGTGTAAAGAGCAGTAAGTGCAGGAACATCAGAAGAAGCACCACCATCAATCTCCAAAGAACCAAGACCTACATTCTCATCACCAATTCCTACATAAGCACCTGCTTCAGAAGTAAGTGTACCAGAACCCTGAACCCAGTCAGTATCTGAACCACCACCTCCACTCAAAGTAGAAGCAACCCACATAGAACCATCCCAAGAAAGAACATCACCCATAGCAGGAGAAGCATTTACATCACTCAAGTCATTCAAAGCAGAAGCACCACCGCCTCCACCAGACATAGCAGACCACTCTAGGTTACCAGAAGTAGCATCATAACTTAAAACATCTCCATCAGCAGGAGAACCAAATTCGAAACGAATATCTCCCATTACATGAAACTTAGCCGCAGGAGAAGAAGTACCAATACCTACATTACCTCCTTGGTGTCCAATAGCAACAGAAGCATCAGCACTCGCACGGAACATCTCTACAGGAGCACCCGCAGTAGGCATGAATCGCATAGAGAAAAATGCAGTCCCCGTTGTGTTAAAGTTACGAGATCCATAGTCAAATGTAGCAGCACCATTGTTAGTTCCTCCTTGGTCATTACCAGAAAGCATTTGTAGACGTGGAGCGAAGTCAGTAGGGTCACCACACTTCAACGTCAAACGGCTATCTGCATTTCCAGTAGAAATCTGAGTGTGAGGAGATTGGTTATTTAGAGAAGGGGTCGCGTTACCTGCAACAAAGAAACCATATCCATTTGTAGCATTTGCATCATTACCAGAAACCTCAAGAGCTGGGGTAACGCCTGCACCTGCATTAAAAGAAGTGGCCCCAATTGTACCACCTTCAACACTTACTGTTTGTGCAGAAAGCTGGGAAGCAATACATAGGCACAATGCCATTAGGCAAGAAAGTTTAAAAATTCGCATGTGTAATATTTGATTAACGTGTTACTATAATAGTCGAGTTATATAGGAAAGGGAAGCTATGGGAAAAACTTCCAAATTCACAATCTAAGGGGAAGCAATTAAGATAGGGTTGGGATATTCTATAACAAATGTAAAATAGTATCGGTAAAAATGGAAACCAGAAAAGAAATTTCTAGCCTAGTTTCCATCCATTTATCATGTAATACAGTTACCTTACTCTGTAATTACCATTGTTTTTGTTGAAACGACTTGTCCACCAACAACTAAACTATACGAATATGTACCTGCAGCAATACTGCCTGCTTCCATTCGTACTTTGCCATATCCGTTTCCATTTACAGTAATTCGCTTAATAACTTCACCCGTACCAACGGCATAAATCATAATTTCTCCTCTTTCGTCTCCCTCTGCCAAGAAATAAGGAATCTCCGTTACTACATCGAATGGATTCGGCCGATTTTGGAACAATTGAGAAGACTCTCCATTCGTATTAGGCGCAACAGCATTATCCATAAGTCCTGTTGATTGAAGGATAGCCTTGATTTCAGCAAGTTCTTGAGCTTGCTTTTCAATAATCTCATTTTGCTGGTCAATAACTCCTTGTTGTTCTTGTACCGCTTTTGTCAAGAATGGAATTACTTGGTTATAATTGACCATCTTATAAGACTCATCACTCATTTCCTTAGAATGTGAAACGATATTACCATTTTCATCCATAACAGTCTCACGCACCGCAGGAACAGCCGTTTCTTTAATTGCAGAAGGCAGGATACTTTCCATTTCTTGAGCAATAAATCCATACTGTTGTCTCTCTGGATTTAAGTTCAATGCCTTATGTTCTTTATACTTATATGCAACAGGACGAAGGCTCATAATAACCTCAAGACCATTATCCATATCTGTTACATTTCTCTTCAAACGCGCATCAGAAGCCTCAAATACAGTACCTGTTACATTGATATCCCCTGCAAAATATCCTGCCCAATCAATAATAGCATCTTCACATATCCCAACAATACCTGAGTTTAGGTTAGCTCCATCATCGCCACAAAAACCAAATACTCCATAATTACTACCTGTCGCCAAATCAGCATATCCTTCCATTCCTACAGCGATATCACCTCCATTACCATCTCCTCTCACACCTGTGTTAATGCCCGTTCCAGTTGAAGACCCTACTCCAATTGCTCCAATATGATAGAATGTATCTGCGCCCGCAATATTGTTTCCTCTAAGACCAGCACCTCCATTAGAATCAGTTGTACCAATGACACCAAACAATGCAGCTCGATCACTAGCGGTACTTCCATCTACGTACAAACGAGCCGCGTCCCCAACTGTATTTGCTGCAATCACAACGATCCCACCAGCCTTAGCCATCATAGTATCTCCATCTTCAACCCAATCCGTGTCAGCTCCACCAGAACCACCTCCTGCAAGGCTACTCAAATCCACAGAGTTTCCGCTTGAGATAGAAAGCATATTCGTACTTGAGTTCCACGAAAGCGTCTGATTTGTTCCACCACCTGTAGCCTGCCCTGCAACCCAAGCAGAACCATTCCACTGAAGGAAATCACCCACTTGAACACCTAAAGTATTCACATCCCCCATATTGGTAATCAAACAGCCATTTAAATCGGTGCAAGTAAAACCAGAACCTCCTCCAGTTACTTGCCCTGCTACCCAATTCGCTCCATCCCACATAAGAACATCTCCAGCCGTTACTCCAAGTGTGTTCACATCTCCCATATTAGTAATCGTACAACCATTAAGGTCTGTACAAGAAAACGCTCCTCCGCCTCCACCAGCTTGTCCAGCAACCCAATTTGCTCCATCCCAAATTAATGCGTCTCCTACTGCGACTCCCAATGTATTCACATTACCAAGATTTTGAATCAAACAAGTGGTTAAGTCCGTACAAGAGAAAGAACCACCACCACCTCCAGAAGCAGGCTCAGCCCACACAAGATTACCTGAAGCAGCATCATAGCTCAGCACATCTCCATCTACAGGTGTACCAAAATCAAAACGAATATCACCAACTACATGAAGCTTCACAGCAGGAGAAGCCGTACCGACCCCTACATTTCCTCCTTGATGGGCAAGTAATACAGCATCATCTGCAGATGTTCGAATCATCTCTACAGGAGCTCCTACAGTAGGCATGAATCGCATAGCGAAGAATGCAGTAGAGGAATTATCGAAATTACGAGATCCATAGTCAAAGAGAGCAGCCCCTTGACTACCTGTCACATCATTACCAGAAATCATTTGTAGGCGTGGAGCGAAATCAGTTGCGTCACCGCACTTCAATGTCATACGACTCTGAGCCTCTCCAGTAGAGATTTGAGTGTGCATAGACATATTACCTCCAGCTGTTGCATTTCCAGCTACAAAGAAGCCATATCCATTTGGAGAAAGGGCATCAGAACCAGCAACCTGAATAGCTGGGGTGACACCAGCCGCTGTATTCAAACTAGTAGCACCCAAAGTCCCTCCTTCGACTCTAACAGTTTGTCCAAAAGAATCAAAAGTAAATAGGCAGATTGCCACGCAAAGGAACAGCGTAGAAATTGTTCGCATAATCAATTGAAAATTTATAATAGTGGATTTAATATTCGTAACTAATGGCTGGGCAAGAGCATGTAAGAATTGGGCGATTTCCTCTACTTAGAAGAAAGAAATTCTACAAGGGAAATATGAAAAAGGTGTTTAAACGGGGAAAAATATCTTATGTACAAGGGAAACAGCAGGAACTGTATGCAGATAAGATTCTAGGGTTTTATGTAAGATTCATCGCTATATTAATAAATATATGATAATAGTCAACACTCGAACTACATTATTTTCATCTTTTTCTTAGAACAAAGGGATTGGTTTCAAGCATTATTTACCCTATTTAAGGTAGCAAAATGAGAATCTCATATTTTTCTATCCCCTCATAAAATATATAGATTTGCTGGTACGTTTCAAACTTGGATTGACTAGACTATGCGAATTAGGGACTTTGTTTTTCCTAAAGTTTTTTTACATTTTTCTACAAACTCAATTTGGGAGTTCGGCTTTTTTTTCATTTTTTTGCTATAGACTGTAAAACATTAAATAAATTTTAACTGACTATGCGAACTTTAAGACACTTATTTGTTCTTGCTTGTGCTGTAGTATTTGCAGCTAGCTTGAACGCACAGGTAGTATCTGTGAGTGGTGGAGCTGTTGGATCTAGCTCTACTGTAGCTGGTGTAATTCCTGCAATTCAGGTTGCTGGTTCTGATGCCCTTTCTCCAAATGGATATGGTTTCTTCGTTGCTGGTAACAACACTTCTGGAGGTAACATGTCTATGCACACACAAATCTCTACTGGAGAATCTCAAAGTCGAATGACTTTGAAGTGTGGTGATCCTACTGACTTCGCTCCACGTCTACAAATGATTTCTGGAGACGACGTTACTGGTAGCCAAGGTGCTGCTCTTTTCGATTATGGATCTCGTAACTTCGACAACACTTCTACTGCATTCTTCGCTATGCGATTCATGCCTACTGCTGGTGCTCCTGTAGAAATGATCCGTGCAGCTTCTAGCTCTGCTGTTTACCTAGCTCACAATGGTGGTATGGTAGGTGTTGGTACATCTTCTCCTGCTGCTACTCTACACGTTGATGGTGATGTTCGTTTCGATTTCGGTTCTCCTGCTGATGGAGACGCTCTTGTATACGACATGGCTTCTGGTAACCTAGCATGGGCTGCTATGACTGGTGGTTCTGGTGGTGGTGTTAACCCTGGTGACTGTATCGACGAAGCTGGAATGGGTCTAGATACTACTCTATGTATCACTTCTATGCAAAATACAAACACTAACACTATCCTTATCGTATCTTACGACGGTGTTCAGGATGGTACTGCTGATATGGCTGGTGTTGCTTCTCTAGTTGATGGTGGTGATGATGGAACATTCGGATACGGAATCGGTGGAACACTACAAGGTGGATTCATTGGTGTTTCTGGTGTTGATCTATATCCAGCTGATGGTGATGGATTCGCAGGTGCATTTGACGGAAACGTTGATGTTACTGGTGATGTAGAAGCTAACAGCTTTAACATTGCTTCTGACCGTAAGTTGAAAGACAACGTTGCTGAAATCAACAACGCTCTTACTGGAATCATGGCTCTTCAACCAAAGACTTACAACTACAAGGCTGACGAGTACCCACAATTCAACTTCGACAACGAAACTCATTACGGATTGATCGCTCAAGAGCTTCAAACTGTATACCCAGAAATGGTTAAGCAGTCTGTTACTTATGACTATAGTGCAGAAGATGTACGTAGCACAGGTGTTTCTCACCTTTCTGTAGACTATGTTTCTTTGGTTCCTGTTTTGATCGCTGGTATGCAAGAGCAACAAGCTATCATCGAAGCTCAAAACGACAGAATCGAAGCGCTTGAAATCGCTATCGCTGCTAGCGAAACTAAAGTAAACAACGCTACTGCTACTCCTTCTTCTAACAAGTTGGTTTCTGTTACTCCAAACCCAACTAGTGGTGCTACTGAGATTTCTTACAACCTAGACGGAGCTACTAACGGACAAATCGTTATCACTGACATCCGTTCTGGTGCTGTTTTGAGAACTCTTCCTGTTTCAAGAGGAAATGGATCTGTTAGCTTTGACGCTTCTGATCTAGCTGCTGGTGTATACAGCTACACTTTGATGGTAGATGGAAACCCAGTTTCTACTAAGAAGTTTGTTGTTACTAAGTAATTAGTACAGTAGCTAACTTATTATAATACAAAAGCATCCCTATCTCATTTGAGGTAGGGATGTTTTTGTATACAAAAAGCTGTCTTTAAAGACAGCTTTTTTGTTTTTTTACTAGAAATAACATACTTTACATATACAATGCAGTGATAAGAGATTGACCTACGAGACCACTCATTAAGAGTTTTCCACAAAGCAAACTCTTAGATACTTATCACTTCATTTTAACTATCGGCTATAAAACCTTATATCAAATTATCATGTTAACTTTAAGACATTTATTTGTTCTTATGTGCATTGCAATTTTTGCTAGCCATTTGAACGCACAGGTAGTATCTGTAAATGGCGGAACTATCGGATCTAGCTCTCCTATATCAGGTGTAATACCCGCAATTCAAGTTATGGGCAATGATGCCCTTTCTCCAAATGGATATGGTTTCTTTGTCGCTGGAAATCAAACAGCTGGAGGAAACATGTCTATGCACACACAAATCTCTACGGGAGATGCTCAAAGCCGTATGACATTAAAATGCGGAGAACCTGCAGACTTTGCTCCACGCCTACAAATGATTTCTGGAGATGACCAAACAGGTAGTCAAGGTGCTGCGCTTTTCGATTACGGCTCTCGCAACTATGACAACACCTCCACAGCATTCTTCGCAATGCGATTCATGCCTACAGCAGGTAATCCTGTTGAAATGATTCGAGCCTCTTCGAACTCCGCTGTTCACTTGGCTCCTCAAGGAGGAAATGTTGGAGTAGGAACCTCAAGCCCAGAAGCGACATTGCATGTTGTAGGCGATGTTCGTTTTGATTTTGGATCGCCTAATCATTTTAATCTACTTGTGTATGATGCGAATACCGAGAACTTAATATGGACCCCTTTTGTGGTAGCCGATCCTATTCCTTTTACATGTATTGCGGAGAATGGGTTTGGTATAGACACAACGCTATGTATCACATCTCAGCAAAATACAAACACGAATACTACCCTTCTTGTATCTTACGATGGTGTTCAGGATGGTACTTCTGATATGGTAGGAGTTTTTTCTATGACTGATGGAGGGGATGATGGAATATCTGGATTTGGAATAGGAAGCTCTATACAGGGAGGCTTCATTGGTGTTTCGGGCGTTGATTTATATCCTTCAGATGGAGATGGATTCGCAGGAACCTTTGATGGAAGTGTAGATGCCACTGGAGATATAGAAGCAAACAGTTTCAACATTGCCTCTGACCGAAAGTTGAAAGAAAATATCACTCCAATTAATCATGTCCTTCCTAGCGTTATGGCACTTCAACCCAAAACGTACACCTATAAAGCTGATCAGTTCCCTCAATTCAACTTTGATCGTGAGGCTCACTATGGATTCATCGCGCAAGAACTTCAAACTGTATACCCAGAGATGGTAAAACAATCCGTTACCTATGACTATAGTGCAGAAGATATACGTAGCACAGGGGTTTCTCACCTTTCTGTAGACTATATTTCTTTAGTTCCTGTCTTGATTTCAGGTATACAAGAACAACAGGCTATTATTAAAGCCCAAAACGAACGAATAACAGCACTTGAAGCGAAACTCATCGTGAAAAAGTAATTCAATATTTCCAATAGCTCTATTTTATTCGAGCCAAGGATGTTTTTTATGCAAAAGCTCTTCTGAAAAGAAGGGCTTTTGCTATTAATACAAAGAGGTATTTTGAGATCAACCTAAGACAGTATATTTTTGCAAAAAATAACGAAGTGAAACACATTTATCCGATTTTTGATAAAATTCTCGGGAAAGAAGCCCGAGAAGGATTGCTTCAACAACGAGGAGTGGTAATCTGGCTTACAGGCTTATCAGGTTCAGGCAAAAGCACCTTGGCTGCAGCAACCGAAAAAGCCCTGTATCAAAAAGGAGTTCTCACAAAATTATTAGATGGGGATAATATTCGATCAGGGATTAATAACAATCTCGGTTTCTCGTCTGAAGATAGAATGGAAAACATTCGGCGAATAGCGGAAGTCGCCAAACTATTCCTCAATTGTGGGGTGGTTACCCTTTGTTCTTTTGTGAGTCCAACTCGGGAGATTCGAGCGGTGGCCAAACAGATTATTGGAGCAGAACATTTTATAGAGATATATGTGAATGCCTCTTTGGAGGTATGTGAGGCAAGAGATGTCAAAGGATTATACAAGAAAGCAAGAGCAGGAGAAATCCGAAATTTCACTGGCATTGATGCCCCATTTGAAGCACCGAATCCACCAGATCTAGAGATTCGTACAGATTTACATTCTTTGGAGACTTGCAAAAACCAATTATTGGAGGCTATTTTGCCAAGAATTCAATATTAAGGTTAATCCTAATTAATTTGAATTCAGTTATTTGGCACAAAATGTCAGGAAATAAGCGATTTGCAAATAACCCAATAATCGCACTCACTATTTTATTACACGGTCATATTACATATGGATTATAGACTTTCGCATTTACAACAACTGGAGTCTGAGGCCATTTTCATCATACGGGAAACTGCGGCTCAGTTTGAAAATCCTGTATTGTTATTCTCAGGGGGGAAAGACTCCATTACTATGGCTTATTTGGCATACAAAGCATTCTATCCAGCCAAGATCCCTTTTCCATTGATGCATATTGATACAGGACACAATTTTCCTGAAACCATCGAATTCCGAGATAAGTTCATTAGCGATCTTGGGGTACGATTGATTGTTGGATATGTACAGGATTCAATTGATCAGGGCTTAGCAGTAGAAGAAAAAGGGCCAAATCCTAGCCGAAATGCCATTCAATCTGTGACCTTACTAGACTCTATCGAGAAGCATAAATTTGATGCCTGCCTTGGAGGAGCAAGACGAGATGAAGAAAAAGCACGTGCAAAAGAGCGTTTCTTTTCTCACAGAGATGAATTTGGACAATGGCAACCTAAAAACCAACGACCAGAACTATGGAACTTGTTCAATGGGTATAAGTTTGCTGGGGAAAACTTCCGCGTATTCCCACTAAGTAACTGGACAGAGTTGGACATCTGGATGTATCTGAAGCAAGAAAAGGTTCCACTTCCTAGCCTATACTTTGCGCATAAAAGAACGGTAGTAAACCGAGACGGTGTTCTACTCGCAAAAGGCCCTTTTATTACCTTGTTGAAGGGGGAAGAATATGAGGAAAGACAGGTTCGGTTCCGAACCATCGGAGACTCTACTTGTACAGGAGCAGTCGATTCCTCAGCCGCAACCATTGATGATATCATTGACGAAGTTGCAGCAACCCGAACAACCGAACGAGGAGGGCGCGCAGATGACAAGCGCTCGGATTCGGCCATGGAAGACCGAAAAAAACAAGGTTACTTCTAATCATCCCATTTCTTTTTTTTCAGCATTCAATAAATCAATATCATAATGGATTTATTAAGATTCACCACAGCAGGTAGTGTGGATGACGGTAAAAGTACCCTCATTGGAAGACTGCTGTATGATACAAAGTCAATATTCGAAGAGCAACTAGCAGATATAGAGCGCACAAGCAAAAAACGAGGGAGTGAATACTTAGAACTCGCTCTCTTAACTGATGGCTTAAAAGCAGAAAGAGAGCAAGGTATTACCATTGATGTCGCTTATCGGTATTTTGCCACACCTAAACGAAAGTTCATCTTAGCAGATACACCAGGCCATATCCAATATACCCGAAACATGGTAACGGGAGCCTCCTCTGCTAACCTTGCCATTATCTTAATTGACGCACGTAATGGAGTAGTCGAACAAACAAAGCGTCATTCCTTTATTGCCTCCCTCCTACGAATCCAGCATTTGGTTGTTTGTGTCAATAAGATGGACTTAGTAGACTATTCAGAGGAAGCTTATAAAGCAATTGTTGAAGACTATCGTCAATTCGCCTCAAAGCTGAATGTCCCAGATATTCGATACATTCCTATTAGCGCATTATTAGGAGACAATGTAGTAGACGCCTCAGAAAAAATGCCTTGGTACCAAGGAAGCACCCTTTTATACACCCTTGAAACCGTACATGTAGGCAGTGATGAGAACTTTGTAGACTCTCGCTTCCCCGTTCAATATGTCTTGCGCCCTCAATCCAATAAATTCCATGATTTCCGTGGATATGCAGGTCGAGTGGCAGGAGGTGTATTCAAACCAGGAGATGAAGTGATGGTATTGCCTTCTGGCTTTACGAGCAAGATTAAAAGTGTGGAGTTTGCTCAGGAAACACTTGAGGCAGCCTACCCTCCAATGTCCGTCACCATTCGACTAGAGGATAACTTAGACATCAGTCGAGGCGATATGATTGTCAAGCCTAACAATCAGCCTAAAGTTGGGCAAGATATCGAGCTCATGATTTGTTGGATGAATGAAAAAGCCCTACGCCCTCGTGGAAAGTATAAAATTCGTCATGCAAACCGAGATGCGCGTTGTATTGTAAAAGATGTTCGATACAAAGTAGATATCAATACCCTTCATAGAGTAGAAGATGACAATACGATTGGCCTGAATGACATTGGCCGAATTCTTATCCGAACAACAAAGCCTCTTATGCACGATAGCTATCGCCGAAATAAAATCACAGGTAGCGTTATCCTCATTGATGAATTCACCAATGAGACTGTTGCAGGAGGAATGATTATATAAACCTTTTGTGTTATAAAAAGCGAAGTCCTAATGTATTGTATATACATTAGGACTTCGCTTTTTTATAGGCCATCCCTTAAGATTTTCGCCAAAAGAACGGCATGAATAAGATAAGTACGGTAAACAATTCCAGTCGCCCAAGAAGCATCAAAAATGATAAGAACCATTTCCCTGCATCAGGGATATTCGCATAATTATCCATAGGCCCTACCCCACCGATTCCTGGCCCAATATTACCAAGGCTAGCCGCAACCGCTCCTACAGCCGTCAGAAAGTCAAGCCCCATCGCAGCCATAACGAAAGAACCAGCCACAAAAATCAAGATAAACAGCAGGAAGAAAGCCAGGATATTACCCACCACAACAGGTGAAACAGCTTTCCCATTAAATCGTACAGGCAAAATAGCTTTAGGATGAATTTGTCTCTTAACCTCTAAATAAGCATTCTTGAACAATACGAGGAAACGCACCACTTTAATCCCGCCACTTGTAGAACCTGCACTTCCGCCAACAAATAATAGAATAAAGAAAAGGAAAGTCACACAAGTTGCCCAACTCGTATAATCAGCTGTTGCAAAACCTGTAGTCGTAACAATCGCAACAATTTGGAAAAGCGAATCTCGGAACGCCTGTTCGAGGCTAATCCCTTCAACCGCGAAATAAACCACTAGGGTCACCAAAACGGTTAGGGCAACAACCCCATAGAAGTACCAACGAAACTCCTCATTCTTCAGTAATCGTTTCGGATTTTGTTTGGCAATCGCAAAATAGGTCAATGAGAAATTGATTCCTGCTACAAACATAAAAATAATCACCACATATTGAATGTAAGGAGAAAAGGCAGCGACACTCGCTTGTTTCGTAGAAAAGCCTCCCGTTGAGAGAGTCGCCATCGAATGACATACAGAATCAAAGAAACTCATCCCTCCAAACATCAAGAAAATTACTTCTAACAATGTCAAAGAAACATAAATAGCCCATAAGCGTCGCGCTGTTTCCGTTACCCTAGGGGTTAGCTTATCTGGCGTGGGGCCAGGCACTTCCGCAGCATATAGCTGCATCCCTCCAATTCCTAGAAGTGGTAAAATGGCAATCGTCAATACAATAATCCCCATCCCCCCAATCCAATGTGTCATGCTTCGCCAAAAGAGTATCCCTTGAGGAAGCGATTCAATGTCATTTAAGATGGAAGCCCCTGTCGTGGTAAAGCCCGACATCGTTTCAAAGAAAGCATCTGTATATGAAGGAATTGCGCCACTAACCACATAAGGGATTGCCCCAATCAATGACATCACAATCCAACCCAAACTCACAATCAAATAACCATCTCTTCTTCTCAGGTCAGTATTCCTATTTTTTTGCGTTGCATACCATACCGTTCCTCCCAATATCATACTTCCCAAGGAAGAGCCTAATAGAGGTAGCAAGTCATTTGTCTGATAATACCAAGAAAATGGAACAGACATCAGCATACAAGCACCACTAATTGCGACCAGCATTCCCAAGATATTGAGAATCATTCTGAAGTTAAACATCACAAAGATTTCATTTTTGATCCACCAACTCTCCTCATTACTCCTCCCCTCTTTTGCAATATACGGGCATTTATACGAATAACGTAATCCCTAAAGCCGAAAAAGCTACAGCACACATGCGCCATAGCTTTTTCTTATTCTTATCCTTGGTAGCGTATATAGAATCCTTACTTTTTCAGCATAGAGAGGAGCAATACAACTTTTTCTTTCAACTCGCGGCGATCTACAATAAAATCTAAGAAGCCATGTTCGAGCAAAAACTCAGAACGTTGGAAGCCTTTTGGCAGATCTCGTTTAATCGTTTCTTTAATAACCCTTGGCCCCGCGAATCCAATCAAGGCATTCGGTTCGGCTATATTAAAATCGCCCAACATTGCGAAGCTAGCCGAAACCCCTCCTGTTGTTGGGTCTGTCATCAAGGAAATATATGGAACCTTCGCTTGATCCAATAGGGCAAGTTTCGCACTGATTTTCGCCATTTGCATCAAACTCAATGCCCCCTCCATCATTCGCGCTCCTCCACTCTTAGAGATAATCATGAGCGGCATTTTTTCTTGTAAGCAATAGTCAATGGCTCTCGCAATTTTCTCCCCCAATACACTCCCCATACTTCCTCCTATAAACGTAAAATCCATTGCACAGATCATCAAATCAGAGCCTCCCACTTTACCAAAAGCCGTTCGAATTGCATCGACAAGCTTCGTTTTGGCTTGAGTAGCTACTAGACGTTTCGGATAAGGCTTTCGGTCTACAAAGCCCAAAGGATCACCCGATTCCATTTCTGCATTTAACTCCGTGAATGTATCGTCATCGAAAAAAAGCTTAAAATACTCTGCACTGCCAATCCGAATATGGTACTCACAACTCGGACAAACGTGCATATTCTTTTCTACAATTTTAGATTGTAGCATCTTCTTACAATTGGGGCACTTTACCCACAAACCATCAGGAATCTTGCGTTTATCTTCCTTTTTGGTTGATATTCCGTCTTTAACTCGTTTAAACCAACTCATTCAAGTGTCCTTTTTAAGTATCAGTATTCATCGAATCAAAAATACAGAAAGATTTTAACATACACACGCAAATCCTACAATCCGAAAAACTCCACCTTACGCATATTCTACAGGATATAGACACATATCGACCCGACAACCCATAGATTCACTTGCACAGTAAGCACATGTCGACTGTACTGAGCACATATTCACTTGCACAGTAAGCACGGGTCGACTGTACTGAGCACATATTCACTTGCACAGTAAGCACAGGTCGACTGTACTGGGCACATATTCACTTGCACAGTAGACACAAGTCAACTGTACTGAGCCCAAATTCACTTGCACGGTATACACATGTCGACTGTGCTGAGCACATATTCTGTAGCAATATGAGCAGGGTCAGGTTTTTATGTATATAATGATAAGGCATATGGGGAAAAGTGCTCTACCCGACGATTTTTATATTTCTAAACAATCAAATAAGCACTAAAGAAGGAGTAGAACGTTCGGTAACCACATTTGTCTCGCTAATTGGAAACTACAAAGCTTACCATTGCTAGAGAACAAGCAGGAAACGACTTATTTGCTTAAAAACAAGAAAAACTACACACTCAAATAGCCCATCTCAAACTTTTTTGCAAAAGTTATCCACAAAGTGTTGATGTCGAGGTCAAAATTTCGACTAAGGTAAGTGTAGCCCAATCCCTATCCTTTTAGGAGCAAAATGTAGCGCGAACAATGGGACGGAAATCCGTCTCATCCAATTCAATTTTAATAATTGCCGCTACTTATGGCACAACACTATGACGATATCATCCGAGAGAATATGGCCGAACTACTATTCGGACTCGCTAAACATATGCTCGGTAAAGATATCCAATCAAACACTCCCCTAAACGTCTCGCTAAGGGAAACCCTTGCGAGAGAACCCGACTTTCTACAGATAGTCGAGATAGAAGGCAAGAAACTCATCCTTCATATCGAGTTTCAATCCACAGACGACAAACAGATGTATTATCGTCAGATAATA